>Ga0182015_10000341_pt1 | contig 66689 bp, 62 predicted proteins | sample 712P3MmetaG_FD_120478 | JGI IMG/M metagenome (GOLD analysis project Ga0182015, IMG submission 120478) | Permafrost microbial communities from Stordalen Mire, Sweden - 712P3M metaG | ecosystem: Environmental > Terrestrial > Soil > Wetlands > Permafrost | place: Sweden: Stordalen | collected...
AGGGCGCTGGGGGAACGGACGCCGAACGAATTCGCCAATGAGATCGCGGCTAGCCGCGATCTCATTGGGTTACAAACGCCGAAAACTCGCCTTAGCGTTGGTACAAAAAAGCCGGTCCGATCAACATCTCTGTGACAACCTTTGCGACTAGCGGAGTGGGCACGCCATGTATGCAGGGAGACCGAAGCAACCCGGAGGGCCCAACGGTGATCGCGGTACGGGATCTGAGTATTGCGACGTCGCGTTGCGTGATTTTGAACTTTCTTCGATTTGGGGATTTCACGGCCAGCAGAATCATTTCCAAATTTACACAACGTGCTTGGCACTGCTCGTTTTCCCGATCAGCTCTTCCTGCGGTTCGACGTGTACCAGCACTTCGGCTATCTGCGGCAATCCTTTCAACACTTTGTTCTCTACTTCATGCGCGATCTTATGTCCTTGCCGGACGCTGAGATCGCCGTCTCCACGATGTGTAGGTCAACATAGAAACTGAATCCCATTTTTCGCACGAAACATTTATCCAACCCAATTACATTTCGAACACTCCCGGCGATTTCTCTGATACGAGATTCAAGGCTTGAATCGGGCGCTCGATCCGTTAACTCTAGAAAGGCGGGCTGTAATTGCCTCATCGCGTTGTAGAGGATTACGATCGCAGCGCCGAGTGCAGCCCAATCATCGGCTGCCGCCCACCCCTTCAATAGGGCAATCGAAATTCCAATGAATGCGAACCCCGAGGTGAATGGCATCGCTTCTGTGATGCCACGCATCGCCCCTGACGGCGGTGCTCCCGATCTTAGCGGCGACATGACCCACATGCCGAAACAGGATTTCCTTTGTTACCAGTACTCCTGCAAGCACAACGAGCGTGTAAGGTTTCGGCAAAGGATGGGGCGTTTTGATTCCATGAATACTCTCCACGATGATCGCGACCGCTGCGGCAATCAACGACATGCCAACAACGATTGCGGCAATAGACTCCGCTTTTCCGTGACCGTAGGGATGATCGGAGTCCGGTGGCTTGACGGAGATCTTTAGCCCAAAGTAGACGACCAGCCCACTCACGAAGTCGGCGGCTGATTCCAAGCCGTCCGCGACCAATGCGAATGAGTGTCCCCAAAGACCTGTCAGACATTTTGTGACGGCCAGAGCCAGATTGGCAAAAATGCCGGCCCGGGAAGATCGCATACCCTGATCGGCAAGTCGTTTGAAAGTTCGTAACCGGCCTGGTCGCATCTGAGGTCAACTCTTTTGTGATCAATCGAGAGTTTATACCACGGCATTGGAAAGGTGTGCTCCATAACCCAGGGGAATGGAATCTCGTTTGGAATCATCCTATCGAGGTTCAGGATTTTCACTCTGAGCCAGTTCCAAAACATGACCATCTGGTGAAGCGTATTACTAATCTCTTGCAAATCGCTTCTGAAGGAAAATTCAAAATTTGATAAAGAAATTCTCAACTCGGGCGGGCCACGCAATTTGGCGGGTTCGGAGTTGGAGATGGAGCAACTTCTCAAGTGCGGTTCGCCGCCTTTGGCGATCTGCATTTAAGGTGAAGAGCGTCTTGCAGTTTTCGTTGTGATATGCGTGCTTATGCGCCCCGCAAATCCAAAACCTCGAGAGCTAATCGACAAGCTCAATACGCTCGCGGCCAAGGTCACATCCGCGCAGGAGCTGATGGCGGACATCGCAAAACTCTTCCATCAGAAAATGTTGAATACAATTGGGTGGGCTTCTATATGCTCGTAAAGGATAGGGATACCGGGCATCCAGCGAGGGTGCCAGGAAGCTCAGAAACCCGTGCGTAAAGTAACAGAGTCCGGAGACTCCTAACAGGACTCCGAGCAGACGGGGCACGAAGCCCGACCGAAAAAAACAGAACCCCCCCCGCGAGTTCATCGAACCGAAACATTTGTGTCGAAGTAAGCGGTTCTTTCATTCGGCTGACCCCCATTGAGGTGGCACAGCTCGAAGAAGCTGTAAATCGAACCGTAGTCGCCACCACCAGGCATTGCCCCGTAGAAATCTCCATTGGTGCCCTGGATCAGCGTTCGACGCCGTTCATTTTGGGCATGAGGTAGCGTATGCATTCGCAGGCTGCAGAGTACTAGTGCGCCAGAAAGTGCAAATTTTTGACAAAATCTAGACAAACATCTGACCTATAACCCCATCTCCGAGCCTTTGCTATCTGATCGGGGCTGAGCCCGAGGAAGATACCTCGGCGATGCAAAGCGAAACCCTCCCAAAATTACGAATGCAGAAGGCCCAGGGCTCTGCTGACGGAAAAAGTATTCGTATCAAGAGCTTGATCATCCTGGCCGGTGTTCTGCTGTTGTTGACAGCAACCTCACTGATGGCTCAGGGCATAGGTAACGTGCCGTATCTTCCCAGACAGGTTGAGACCGTAACAACGGTCGCGCCTAATGGTGACCTAAACCCGTATGGAGTTGCTTTCGTGCCCCGTCTGTTTCCGAAGGGAGGAGCAGCGAATCCTGGCGACATTTTGGTTTCCAACTTCAACAACTCCAGCAATCTTCAGGGCACAGGAACGACGATCATCGATGTGCCCGCGCAGGTAGGAGCCCCGAGTCCGACCCTTTTCTTCCAAAGTGCAACTCCAGCGGGCCTCACGACTGCGTTAAACATCTTGCGCGCAGGTTACGTGCTGGTCGGCAACTTTCCCTCTCCGGATGGCTCTTGCGGTAGCGCTACAGCTGGTTCGATTATCGTGATCAATAAGAGCGGCCAGCAAGTGGGCAATATCACCGGTCCGTCGATCAATGGCCCCTGGGATTCAGCAATCTTCGACGAAGGGAACAAGGCAAAATATTTTGTCGCTAACGCTTTGACCGGCACGGTAGTCCGACTTAAACGTCAGCGCGACCGGTGGCGTGACGGTAGCGCATTCGACGCAAATTGCTTCCGGCTACATGCATCAATGCGACCCGGTAACCTTCGTGGATGCGCCCACCGGATTGGTCTACGATCCGATAAAGAATGTGTTGTATGTCGCTTCGTCTGACGATAACGCCATCTTCGCGGTTCCCGATGCCGGAGATTCACAAAGCGATCATGGCACCGGAAGAATAATCTACCAGGACAACGTTCACTTGCATGGTCCGCTGGGGATGGTAATGGCGCCGAACGGTCACCTGTTAGCGGCCCAGAACGACGCGATCAATCCCAACCCGGACGAGCCGAGTGAGATAGTCGAGTTTACAATCACAGGTGAGTTTGTCAGGCAGCTTTCGGTAAACCCGAACTTCGGCGGATCGTTTGGACTTGCCGTGATGACCTCCAGGGGCGTCTCGAAGCTCGCTGCCGTAGATGACAACGTGCCTGACCTACTGGTATGGAACGAATTGCAGCCGTGATCAAGAGACGGGAATTGAGCACTATCGAGGCCGGGCATCACGCCCGGCCTTGCGAGCTCTAAAGCGCTTTCTTCGGTCCTATCCGTAGACCGCGGACGAGCGAGAGCATCTAGGTAACGCGGCACTGTTTCAGCGCTTGCTGCTGTTTGGTCGGGGACTGTGCAAACACCGCGCGCACAACGACCCGGTTACGTTCACCAACCTTTCCAATGACGTGCGTTCTTTCTTTTCGTCCACAGCACTGTAGTGAATCTTGTTGGCGTGGTTAAATCCTCAAGATCAACACGACACCCGACGTTCTTCGATGGCCTGTCGCAATGAGTCGAGGAGGGTTGCCAAGGTCCCGAAGTGGTCATTCGCCGCGATATGGAATTCGATGCTTTCCTCGTTCATGAAGGGTGTGACTCATCGTGTGCATATCGCTCCCCAAGGAATTCAAAGCCTGATAAAGAAATTCTCAAATCGGGCATGTCTCGGAAATTGGCGCGGTTCGGAGTTGGAGACGCAAGGAAAAACAGGAAAAGTATAAAGTGTGGGCGCTGTGACCGCTGGATGGCGGCACAACGCCCACCTATGCACTTAGTTAAAAACCGCGCGTCGCCTCATCGGCTGCCGTGGCCAGCCGGTTGAGGGTCTTAAAGAATGCCGGAGATTGGCCAATGAAGAGGCCCATGTCGGTCAGGAAACTAACCACTCCCGCGGCAATTCCCTTGGGATTTGTTGGACGAATCACAGCGCAGCGTGGCAGCTTTGCACTGATGAATTCGCACGGAACTGGAAAGATCAGGTTGGTTTGCAGCGACGGGTCCACCGTTGCGTCAAAGTTTGGAAACGTGAGACCGCTGACAGGATCGGTGAAGGGAGCAACGGGCGGCTGCACGCCATTACCGGCGAAGTCTACCCATTCCAGAAAGTGAGCGACTTCATCTCCGCCGATGCTGACCACAATTCGCAGAACCTCAACGTTATGGGCCTTCTGGGTCATCGCTGAGTAGAGGGTGCTACCGCCCTGTTCGATGGTTCCGAAGTGGAAGGCAGCTGTGTTAGTGATCGCCTGGACGTGATTCTGCGGGGCGAAGTCGTCATTGTTGCGAGGAATACCCGGCACGTTCGCCAGATTGATGGCTTGCGGGAAGGTGGCACCAAAGTCTGGATTTTCGGCGCTTCGATAGCGCGTGTACCAACTCGTGTCCACCGTGAGATTCATCAGGTTGGTGAGGCGACCAATCTGCTGAGCGCCATCCGCTTGACTGCTCGGCAAAGTCCGGAAGGCATCCAGGTCCACCGGCTCGGCGCCCTTTGAGATCAAATAGGCGTTCAGAAACTCCGCATGGGTTAGTTCGTCGTTGGTGTTGCTGCTGATGTATTGCGGTCCATCAGGATCAAGATTCATGAAGGCCGCTTGATAGCTGTTCATCGGTGTGAAAGGAGCTGTCTCCACCGGCAGTTGACCTGGAGTCAGGCCACCGAGCTCGGCGTATTGCTGCCAAAGATCGGTTTCAAGGAGTTCGGCTGTGGCGAGAAAGCGAAGGATGGCGATGTCTCCCCTGGTAATCGGGGAGGATCTGTCGTCGTCAGCCAGAGCGGGAATGCCGCGAACCAGAATGCCTGCTCCGGCGGCTGCTCCGGCAATCATACTGCGTTTCAGAAAGGATCCCGCGCAACCGTCGTCGACTCATGACCTCGAAGCCGAATTTGCTGACGCCGCGAATAAATGGCAGCTCACCGCTATAGACCCTAAATCGCAAGTGGATACGGTGAGCCCAGATGTGCGCGAGCAACGCGACAACTATTGGAAAGGCCCATTGGAGTTTGTACGCGGGACGGCGGGCGCCTTTGGGGCGATGTTGCCAGGAACACCTGCCGAGTTCCCCGTCCAGCCGGGTGATGTTTGGGTGATAGCTAGCTTTGAAAACTTTCACGTGTTTGAGATTAACAACGATCCTGAGTTGATTTATTCAGAGATGAATTTTCGCGTAGAGCAGGTTTTCAGACAGCCCACCAACCTGTCCCTCTCTACGGGGTCGCTGGTTGACGTCGGCATCACCGGCGGGCGGATAAAATCTACCAAGGGGGATGTTGTCTCACCGGGCTGGCTAAAGCCTTTGAAATACGGCCTCCAGCTGGGCCACAAGTATCTCATACAGTTTCTATATGAGCCGCAGGGGGAGGTTTTCATCGCAGGCAAGCGATGGGATATTTCCTCCGGAAAAGTGGCAGTAGAAGGCTCTATCGAATCAGCTAGAGCAGCGCAAGGAAAGTCCGCAATCGCTGGAATGTCGGTCACGGATCTTGTGAATCACTTCCCCTCAATATTGCCCGACGAAGCAAAGAAAGAGGTCCCGGAAAAATAGGATAGTTCTGAAGAAATAGGATGGCATCTCGCAACGATCAGAGGGCCCACCTCTTCGCTACAAAACTCAGGGCGCGTCCTGGCTTGCCCTGCTTTCTTCTTCGATCCGTTCCTCGATTGGTATCCCAGGCCCTACCCGCCTTTTCGATCTCGTCAATCCCCACTGTTCGGAACGTGGTCAGCCCCATAAGCCGCATGGTCTGCATCATGTAAGTGGAAATTGTGCGCAGACGCTGGTGACCGAGGCCTCTTCGCAGCAGGTGTGAGAGAAATTGTTCGCGCTCCTCAAGAAATGGTGCCGCACGGAACCGCGTGCGAGCGCTCGGTTCTTCAAGAATGATGGTTTCGATCACGCTTGATTTTAAGTGAAGGCAAATGAGAAGCTAGTTGGAATGCCTGCTGCAATGACTTCAATTCGAACTCTGGCTCTTCGATATTGTTACCGTTCGACCAGCATCCTACGTGCTTGAGCTCGATTGAGTCAACCGTCTGATTGTCAAGTTATGACCCTAAATTATCAAGTCTTCCAATGGTGTTACATTGGGAGCCGGCCCGACATGACCCTGGTTGCGGAGGCCGCCACAGGAAAAGACGCGATCAATCTGTTTGTGGTCCATCAAAGTGCGCGCCATTCAAAGGTCGCGCGGCGAATTGGGGCGCACCAAGAAAGAACGATCAGCGCCAATCTGGCTTTGAAAACTCCAACTCCCGAAAAGCGACTTGTAATGATCAATCGGAGCAAACTGCCGGATGGTCGCTACACGGAAGCAATCGCCAGCGTATGACCTTTGACTTCGCACGCCGCCTACGCTGTGCGCCGCGACGATGTGCTCAACATCGGTGAAATGGAGTATGTGCCTATATAATTGCATTGCGTGTTTCCGAAAGGACCTGACCATGAATCGACGAGACTTTCTCTCTGCCGCTGCCGCCTCTGCGGCTCTTGCGCTTGCAAGGCCTGTCTTCGGCAAGAAAACAGGTTCATCTTCCTTGAGTCATAAGGAGCGGGTTGATAGAGCTTTGCGGGGACAGGATCTCGATCGTCCGCCCTTCACCTTTTACCACCACTACAAAAGGCCGACTGCGCAGCTGGAGGCCCAGGACCATCTCGAATTCCATCGCACCTACAAAACCGACATCGTCAAGGTCATGAATGATTTCGACTACCCTCAGTCGAAGACTGGCAAATGGTATGAACTGAAGCCGCTGGACTCGCCGTTTCCGGACCAGTTGGCCACGCTTCAACTCGTCCGTGATGGACTGAATGGGGACGCTTACTTCATCGACACGATCTACGGTCCCTACATGACCGCCATGATCCTGTTTCAATCGCAGCCGCAGTTTGCAAGCCTGGGGAAATCCGACGAGGTGGAGGGCGAGCAGATCAAAAGCCTCCACGAATTCCAGCAACAGAATCCCGACGCCTGGCACGGCGCGTTAGAGGCCATCACGCAGTCAACTATCAACCATATCCGACATACCAAGGACATTGGCGCGTCCGGCGCGCTCGTCAGCATCTTCAATGCCGAAAGCAAGTTCGGCTCTGTCGAGGAGTATACGCGGTATACTCGGCCCTACGACAAACGCGTCTTCGATGCGCTCGCCGACACGGAGCTGACCATTCTTCATCTGCACTATCTCGAGAGACCGTACCTTGATCAGTTCACGGATTTCAACGCGCCCGTCATTCAATATTCTGTGAAGACAAGCGGAATCCCAGTCTCCGAGGTTCGCAAGCAGTATTCTCAGACGATAGCCGGGGGCGTCGATGAAATCGACTACGAGAAATTGTCGGTAGCGGAAATGCGGGAGCAGTGGACAAAAGCAAGGTCCCAGGCCGGAGCCAGATACATCGCCGCACCAGGCTGCTCCGTTCCGAATGATTCGACTCCAGAGGAACTCGCGCGCTTTCCTCGCGCGCTCGGAGTATAGACACAGCCGACACAGTGCCTACACGTTCCATCACCAGTTCATACTTGCTGAGCGGACTCAGAAAGTGTGGGGAGTGCGGCGGGAATCCGATCATTGTCACCGGGCAAAGCTCGCACGGACACGATCCATAGTACGGCTGCTTGCAGCATTTCAATCTTGGCGGCTCGAGCAATAAGGAAACACGGTGAAAGCATAGTCTTGCTGGGTGGAAGAGAGGGCTTCACAAGCTTCTGAGTTCAGGTCAGGTTCTTGTGGCGGGCGAGTAACCCAAGGTCCCGTCGGAGCCGACCACAACAACGGTGCTTGCCAGCGCCGAGGCCTTTGCGGTGAACTGAAACCAAGTCATGCCCGCAAACACATGTTTCTGGGCACGCAGATCGGGCTCAATTTATCGCTGAAAAAGGGGAAGTTGCGGTGACGATTCGGAGGTGGTTTTTGGGCAGCCTATAACCATGCGGACTTGAATGAGTACCGGCGATCACCGGTGTTACTCGTATTAATTCCAAGAGGGTTTCCATGCGCACTTTGTCCAGCGGTTTCGAGAAGAAATATCCCTGCGCATATTTGCAACCGAGCGATCTGAGTTCATTCGCTTGCTCGACCGTTTCTATACCTTCCGCAACGATATCCATACCCAGGTTGTGTCCAAGGCTGATGATGGTGTGAACAACTTGACGGCTTTCATCGTTCTTCGCCATTCCTGACACGAAGGAGCGGTCAAGTTTCAAGATACCCAAAGGTAATCGACTCAAATAGCTCAAGGATGAGTATCCAGTGCCAAAGTCATCGATACTTGTACAGAGGCCGAGGTCCTTGAGCTCGTTGAGAATGCGAGCTGTCCGCTCCGCGTCTTGCATGGCTACACTCTCTGTAAATTCAATTCTCAAGCTTCCCGGATCAAGGCCGGTTTCGCGCAGGATTTGATTCACATGACGAACGAAATCGGGCTGAATGAATTGTTTTGCTGAGAAATTCACTGCTATCGTAAGTACTGGCTCCAACGGGAACCGCACCTGCCAAGCACGCATTTGGCTGCAAGCCTCACGCAGTACCCAAGACCCGATTGGAACCATCAAACCGGTTTCTTCGGCTACTGGGATGAACTCCGCTGGCGAAACCAAACCAAAACCGGGCCGTTCCCACCGGATTAGTGCTTCGAACCCGCTAAGAAAACCATCGCGCAAAAACACGATGGGTTGATAGTGCAGCTTCAATTCGCCGCGGCTTTCAGCATGCCGCAGGTCATCCTCCAATTTTAATCGGCTCACGGCAGCAGCATGCATCGCTGGATCACACATCTGGAATCGCGACCTGCCCAGGGATCTGGCTCGATGCATGGCCGTATCAGCATCGCGCCAAACGTCTTCCTCCGCACTATAGTTCGTCGCGCTTGCTGCGATACCAGTGCTGACCGTAATCTGCAACTGATGTCCGTTGACTAAAAACGCAGGCGCGAGATTTCTCTGGATTCGTTCTGCCACGCGAATGCCATCACTGGGGTCGTGGATGTCGTCAAGCAGGATTGCAAATACGTCGCCTCCTAACCGTGCCAAGATATCGTTGCCCGGCGCACGGGCGGGCCTGGTCGGGGTGGGATCAGCCGGACCCGCAACAATGTCATCTCGTCGGATCGATCCGCTTAACCTTTCCGAGAGTTGCACAATGAGCTGATCACCCGCTGAGTACCCGAGGCTGTCATTTACGGTTTTAAAGTGGTCGACGTCTATGAACACGACGGCAAATTTATAATTCTGATGCTGCTTTGTCCTGTTTACACATAGCCTGAGTTGATCCATAAAGAGTGCGCGATTTGGCAGTTGGGTAAGCGAATCGTGATAAGCAAGATGCGTCAGTTCTTCCTTAGACAGAGAAAGTTGAGCGACTAATTCTTGCAGACGTACGTTGGTTTTCTGTAAATTTCGCCCACACTCGAAACGGAACGTCAAAAATGGAATCGACGCCAGAGAGGCCAACAATATTCCGACGGAAATCAAAAGCTCTGTCTGGCTGTTACGCCGGGTTTCAGTTTCAAATTTCGTGATGGCTTCTTGAATTGCTTGATCTATAAGATCAAAATCCGGATCTACACGTGAACCATTTAGTTCTCTTGCTTCCTCGAGATGGGCGTTCGAGATAAGCGCAAATTCTCGCTCGATGTCGCTCAGAAACCTCGAAGCAGCCGGTTGCACCTTGTCCACCAATCCTTCACGATCTTGAGATGTGTGAATCATCTTCAGCTCGTTCAGAATTTCGCGCCGGAGTCGCTCTGAGGTGTCATGAACGTCGGAATCGACCCTCGAGTTTGCGAGCGCTTCCCACTCATTCGAGCCTAGCCCTTGCGCATTCGCCCGCAATTGATACAACAGTGTTTCAGTTTCATGGCGTCGCGCGTTAGTTCGATTGAGTTCGAACATTGCGGTTATCCCCAAGAGAGTGATGAGGAATGCCGCGGCTGCAATCAGCCCCAATCGAACCTCAGAATGTGTCAACGTCATGTGGCCCCCGGCGTTACCGTGTTTCTGCGTTTGCGCAACAGCAAGCCTGTGGCATTTCACATCAGCACAATCGATGGATTCGCTAGGACTGTTCGCTGAACAAGCTTGCTGCCGCACAGTATTAAGGGTTGTGCATTATTAGACATTTTCGATGATGTGTTCCATTGGATATCCTTCGCGCATGCCCTGGAGCGCGAGATCTGTCTTGGAGGTAGTTGGAAACGCGCGGAATAATTCGGCTGCTCGAACAGAGAGCGGCCTCTCAGTTCGTCAGGCAGTAGACTGCCGAGTGCCCCGCGTCCAGGGGATTTTGCACATCGGACATTTCACTGGTGGGCTACTTTTTAGACAAACTCAGTGAGGCCAAGCGCCTCAACTATCCTGCGGTCTTTCGCAGGGCTGTGCTTGCGACTTCCAAGCGACGCTTTTCAACTTTGGCGTGCTGTTCTTCCGCCCGAGACGCAAGCTGTTCGTAATCGAGTGCCTGCAAACGTAAGTCCGCCGGAGCCGCCACAGCCAACGCACGCCACAAAGCCAATTTTCCTTGGATCCCCAGCGCCAGAAATTCCAGTGCCTCAAATGTTCCCAGGCTGCTTGCCGACTCATGCCTTAGCTTTAATCGGCCAAGCTTCTCACCCAACCATGCGGTGACTTCTTTAAGCCCTGTCCTTCGCCAAAATTCTATCCGCGCCGAAAATAGCCCGGTTCTTTCTCACCACTGCGTGAACTTGGTCGAGAATTGCTCTCAGCAGTGACAGGGTGCTCCTGCGCGGAAACGCGCACACACACGGGCGTGTTATAGATGGAATGATGGATGAAAAAATAGTCTGGATCAGGCAGCCTGATCGTAACGATGCTGCAACCCGCCGAGTCGGTCGCTAGAAACAATGCGACCTGAAACCACGGAACGAATCCTGCCGTCGGGTGTTCCCTTCCCCAATCCGAGATGCGTGCGGTCTTCGTGGTAGTAGTGGACGTACTCAGAAAGCAGCCGTTTCAGATGCCGTTCGTTCACAGCAATAACGTGATCCAGCAGGTCTCGTCGGCAGCTTTCAACCCAACGCTCCGCAATTCCATTTTGCCAGGGACTTTCAAAGGAGATGCGTACGGGGCGAATCGTCAGAGCACGAACCGCTGCCGGGACTTCCAATCCATATTTTCCATCCCGGTCAAAGATCAAGAATCGGGGAGCCGACCCGAACGGAAACGCCTCCCGCAACTGCTGGACGGTCCACAGGCTCTTCGGATGGCTGGTGACGTTGATGTGCAGGATGCGTCGCCGGTCGTGGCTGATGACGAACAAACAGTAGAGCAAGCCGAACGTGACAGTCGGGACGGTAAAGAAATCCATGGCCGCAATCGCTTCCCTGTGATTTCGAAGGAAGGAGAGCCAACGTTTGGCTGGCTCAGGCTCTCTCGGCGCCCGTTTCATCCAACGCGAAATGGTTCGCTCCGAGACATCGAAGCCGAGCATAAGAAGTTCGCCATGGATGCGCGGCGCTCCCCATATTGGGTTCTCAACAACCATCCGGAAGATTAACTCTCGAACTTCCTTTGAGGTCTGCCTTCTCCCAACCTGTACCCGGACTCTGGAGATCAGCCTCCAATACATACGAAAACCGGCCCGGTGCCCACGGACCACAGTTTCAGGCCTGACAACGATGAGAGCTTCTTTCCATCCTGACCAGAATCGACTCACGGTGACCCAGAAGAGTTTGTCGACCAATGCCAGCCGTGGCCGAGGACGCCGACGTTTCAAGACCGCGAGTTGTTGCCGGAGCACGAGATTCTCCAAAACGAGATTCCCGCGGCTGCGGAAGAGGCGAATCAGTACGCCTATCCAGAGGAGAAGCAGGCTCGACATAGCACGGAGTTATACCAGAATCCGAGGTCGGGATATTGCCGTAAACTCTTGATTCGGTGGGCGGACAGAATTTTGGCGAGGCACAGGGGCAATATGGCAGGCGAATGTTGCGCTGCAAGAGGCCGCGTACGGCAGTGCCGCAGAAGCGCGGCAGTCAGCGGCGGAGGCTTTGAAGTTAACTCCCACAAGTCAGGGCGTCGAGAGTGAAGCCGCACTGGCGTTTGCCATGACGGGCGATACGGCGCGAGCCGAGTCCTTGGCACAAGACCTCGGGAAACGCTTCCCGCTGGATACGCAGATGCAGTCGCTTTGGCTGCCAGCGATTCAGGCCCAATCGGCGATGGACAGGAAGAATCCGACTGTCGCCCTAAATGCCTTGCAAGCTGCTTCACCCATTGAGTTGGGCGCCGTGCCGTTCGGCAACAATATTTCCTGTCTCTATCATGTGTACGTACGCGGACAGGCATACTTAGCAGCCGGACAGGGCAGTCCTGCCGCTGCCGAGTTTCAGAAAATTCTCGACCACAGCGGCATCGTCTGGAACTGCTGGACGGGAGCGTTGGCGCATTTGGGAGTGGCGTGTGCTAATGCCTTGGAGGCAAAAACCTCGCAGGGGCGGATGCCGACGCCGCCCGCGTTCGGGCGCTCGCCGCTTACAAAGATTTTCTCACGCTCTGGAAGGACGCCGACCCGGACATTCCCATCCTCATCGCCGCCAAGTCCGAATATGCCAAGTTGCGGTAGCTTATAATGGCCGAAAAAGGACGCATTCCAAGCATTCATCATTGGACTCGTGATTGTCGCAGCGGGGGCGCTGTGGTTGTGCAGGAAGAACCGCTAGGTTAGGGGCTTTAGCTGAAGTAGCTACCGGAACACGCCTGCACTGGATTTCCTTAGTGTTCCCTCACACACTCCACGTGGCGCGGTTCGATCACGTTGCATAGCTTGTCTGTTGAAATTCTCAACACACGTTTACAAATTCAACGCATTTTAGGCATGGCCCCGCCCTCCGATGACTTGCCCGAAACCGTATGTTAAAGATAACTCATGCCTTAACGATACGACGATAGGCGGCGACTTTGGCCATACAGTTGCACACAGGAGAGCGATGCCCAACAGGGCAAATAAAGCATGGGAGCACAAAATGGCAAAGAAAACCTTAAAGAAGTCAAAGAAGATCGAAGCGACCAAGCCTCTCACCCTAACCGCACCTCATCGGTAACCTGAAAAACATAGGAAGTTGACGCGATTTTGGTCGCCGACTTTCTAATCGAAAGTGGGCCGCAGCCGCAAAAGGTGAGCGGCTCTTTTCGAGAAATGCAGCAAAGAGTGGGATGAATTAGTCGATAAAGGAGATTTGGTTTATGGCGAACGATGCAAGACCAGTGAAGGGTAAGAAAGCCGTGAAGCCGCTGATGAAGCGCGTCGATCTGCCGGGCGTGAAGCCGCTTTTGAAGATTTGCTAGTTATTCGATCAAGCTTTTCCGGTTGGGCCCAGCTCGGTCGGAGATCATTGTGAAGTAGCAACCCCCCAAAAGGGTCGTCGTCACAGGAACGGCGGCCCTTTTCCTTTTTTCAAGATCAGAATTCGCTGCGTCACCTTGACACGCCTCGCAACTGCGTGGTAATTGGTCTCCAACTTGACCCAGGGGCATCGAATTAACGGCAAACGGAGCTTATCTCCGCCCCGCCCCTGGGATTTTGACCCCGCCCATGCGATAGAGGTATCAAGTAAGATTTAAGAAGCGTACGCTGATTAAGTCTCCCTAGCATCCTGCCGTTTACCTTCCTTCGGCTCCCTGCGACCTCAGATGAAAGACGAACCGGCATTAACTTTTCGGTCAGGGTGTTTTTAATGCAGCAGGAACAATGGTGGGCGCTTTATAAAGAGGCCGTCTTAGAGACGGACGGCGTAAGACTGGAAGGTGCCGTCGCAGGCGGAGCCGGGCGCGCCGGCTTCGTGTCTTTCACCAAGTCGCCCGGCTTGAGTTGTCTTTCAGCCCAAGTTCCGTTGCGAGCGCTGGACATGGGGCTTGGAGGAGCACAGGGGAAAGGACGTTTCTTCTGACGTATCTCAACCTCACCTTCGATAGTTTCGCCACCGGAAACCCTACAGGATCGTTGAGAGTCCGTCAAACTACAGAATTGGAAAAGACTGGAAATTCGTACAAAGGTTCGGGCGATTACACATATTTCGATCTGAACGGCAACCCCATTCCTAGCATCAGTGGCACCTTCACAATTACCGCCAAACGGATTCTTGTGGAGTCACCGAAATAAGAACAGTCTAGGCTGGTGTGTAGTATCGAAATATCATGGGGCACGCGTCTCGATTTCCAGTCTGAACCGAAACACTTTAACATTTAGGCAGATATGTTCTTTGCCTTCCCATACTCAAAGAGAATGCAATCGAAGTATCTGGGATTTTCGATCCCGATAAATTTCGCGAACTCGTCGTATGCATCAACAGGAACCCCTTCTAGTTGCAGAAACTTTTTCATAACACCGATAACATGCCGATCGAGTTTCACTACACGCTCACCAAGATTAAGTTTTATGTTTCCGACTACTCCGGGGCCAACGCCGTGCCTTTTCCCGATGGGATCGTTTTTCAGATCGTCGAATTTCACACTCGCGCTCCAGTGTCTGATCGCTTCGATTTCTGAAGACAGGCCACGAACCTTCTGATACTCCAAAAAGCCATTGGTTAGCTCCCTCAAAAGACAATATTTGGGGTTCTTGTCTGCGGCTGCGCTATTGGCCTTACGCTTGCGGAATTTGTCGAAAAGTGGCGGACCAACGTTGCGGTGAACTTGAAGGGCAGTTCGACGCGGGCAGCAGAATCACATCTGCGCGCGCACGTCATTTCGAAGTTGGGCGACTACCACCTGCCCGAGATTACGACCAAGATTGTGCAAGGCTTCGTTGCGTATCTGGCCGGCGGGGGTCGCTCACGAAAGACGGCGGAAAACATTTTGCTGACACTCTCTTCTCTTCTCAAGACGGCGCGGTCCTGGGGTTATGCCTGTGGAGATTTTCGCTTCGCAGACCTCACCTTGCCGCGGGAAGGAGTAAAAGCAGAGCCGCGGTCTTTCATGGACGATGAGGTACGGAGGATTATCGCCGGCGCGTCCGAACCGCTGAGCACGATAGTTGCAGTTACAGCCGTGCTCGGCCTGCGCATCGGCGAGACACTTGCGCTCCGTACCTTCGACGTGGATTTTGCAAAGCATGTCATCCGCGTGCGCCAAAGTGTTGACGCCGCCACTCGCACGATCTGCGGTGTGAAATCGAACGCCAGCAGCGCGGACTTACCGATGTCCAAGGAATTGGAAGCACGGTTGCAAACTCATCTCCATAGGCACGATCACAAAAACGAGTTGCTCTTCGTCAACGGACGGGGCAGACCGTTCTCAGCGAACAAACTGCGGGAGAAGCAACTGCATCCGCTTTTGGATGCGCTCGGTATCCCTCGCGGTGGATTCCATTCGATGAGACACGGCGCAGCCAGTTCTCTCTTGGCGGACGGTGCAACTCCAGCCGTTGTGCAAGCGCAGCTGCGCCATTCCGATGCACGAATCACGCTCGGAATTTTACGGGCATGTTGTCGGAGATGCACAGCGCAACGCGGTTCAGAATCGTTCGACAAAACTGGTCAACTGAGGCCAATTGTTAGAAAGCCGGGTTTTGTTAGAAGACCGGCCTGCAACTCGCTGAAAACAATTTGGATTGGTAGGGGCGGTGGGGATCGAACCCAACACCCGAACGTTTCTTTCCCAAGGCCGATATCAAAGTCGTCACACTCGCATTATCCTCACCGATGGAATCAGCCTAGCGGAAGTGCACCTCGGGATTCGGTTCGGAGAATATCGGGGCTAACTTAGGCCCTTCGCCGGGGGCGCTGCTGAGAGAACTCCTGCCTGCAACCGAAATCTGCCCAATTTGGTCGGAAAATCGCAATTTCGGGAACTGTATCATGAACAGAGAGAAAACTGCAGACTGGCTGGCGGAGAGAGTGGGATTCGAACCCACGGTTGAGTTTCCCCAACACACGCTTTCCAAGCGTGCTCCTTAAACCGCTCGGACATCTCTCCGCCGTAGTGAGCTTCAGAAGCCTAACAAATTGGGACGCACGCAGCAAACCCCGAACGCTTGGGGATGTGCTGTCACGCGCAGTCATTTCGCGCTCCAGGATGGGATTGAATGAAGCTAACGGTACATAAAGGCGCTCATACCAGACGCTCAAGCGAAGGAAGCTTTGAGTTGTTCGACATGTCGGATTGTGGGATATGTCCGACATTTTCGACACGACTCACGTAAGTCAGTTTGGGGCCTGGCCACACGTTCGGTCTGGACTGATCGGCAAAACTCGAATTATGATCTCAGCATCCTTTGGTCGGCCGAGATACAATCCCGCTGCAGGTCTGCTACAATTTTCTTCCTATTCCGGGGTAGTGCAATTGGTAGCACGCCAGCCTTTGGAGCTGGTTATCCTGGTTCGAGTCCAGGCCCCGGAGCCACCTACTCGTTTCCTGCAAGACGGGTTAACTACTGTAAACACTCTCGGCGCGGCTGCTTCTAAGTTAAACACACAATGGGAAGTCCTTATCCGCGGGCTTTTAAGATGACCGCTCCACAACTCTAAGTTGGGCTCAATCCATTGCTACAGTTTTCGCAGGCAAGCGCCTGAGTCGACCAATGCGAAGCGACTTTGTACGAAGGCTTGCGCAAGTCGCTTCCTCGCCTTAGTCTTATGCGCGGCATGACTCCTGAATTCCTGATTCTTGGGCTCATCTGGTATATCGTTTTTCTGTTCTCGACGACCTGCCACGAAGGCGCACACGCGCTGATCGCGAGAATTGGCGGCGACCCGACCGCGTTTCATGGCGGACAGGTTTCGTTGAATCCTCTGCCGCATATCAAACGCGAGCCGTTCGGACTGGTGATTGTCCCCATCATTTCCTATCTCGTCGCTCATTGGATGATTGGCTGGGCCAGCGCGCCGTATGATCCTGCCTGGCAACAGCGTTACCCGCGACGGGCGGCGTGGATGGCTCTGGGAGGCCCGGCCGCAAATTTTTCACTGGTGCTTTTGTCGGCTATCGCGATCCGCGCTGGCATATATCTCGGCGTTTTTGAAATACCCGACGCAGTGAGCTTCACCCATATTGTGAATCCGGTTGAGCCCGGCGCCGCGGGTTTCGCCGCCACATTTCTCAGCATCATTTTCCTGCTGAATCTGGTGCTCGGATCGTTCAATCTGCTGCCTGTGCCGCCGCTCGACGGAAATACCGGAGTTACGCTGCTAATGCCGGTGGAGACAGGGCTGCGTTTTGTGTCCTGGTCGCGTACACAGGGATTCGGAATGCTCGGATTAATGATCTCGTGGTACGCGTTCGACAAAATCTTCCCTTTCATTTTTCGGTTTGCTCTGGCTGCTTTGTATCCTGGGTCGCAGTGGGGTTAGGTTCGCAGCGCCGGGAGTGTCCACATCCAGCGCGTGCTGGATATGTGTAAGGGCAATCGTGTGCGTACCGCACAGGTGCTCGGCATTGGCCGCACCAGTTTGTATCGATTCCTCAAGCGCACGGACCAACCGAAGGAAGTTGCCAAGGGCGCGGCGTGAACGAGCTCTCGAGGATGCGCGAGTTCACCAGGCATTGGTAGTCGCAGGACGAAAACCAGCCAGTCTAGAACAAAACGATGAGCAACGAATCTTCAAGGCAAATAAATGGGTCCGGATCAATTGCGTCACTGGACTCGGGACGAGAACGACGGTTCGCCGCGCAGCTCCCGGTAGACGTTTGCGGGTTCAATCGTTTTGGGCGCTTCTTTACCGAGAGAGGTCAAACTTGTAACGTCAGCGACGGCGGCTGCAAGTTTATGCTGGACACCGAAATTACCCGGGGCGCAATCGTGGCCCTGTGCGTCATCAGCCACAAGAAAAAACCTAATAAAATTGGTACGCCGGTGTTATTTCAGGTCGCTCGCGTTGAACGCGACTCGAATACGTGGGTCGTCGGAGCCTGGAAGCTTCAGCGCGAAGAGCCCTGGTCTGACAGCTTCGCCGAATCGGTCGATCCAGCATATAAGTTCGATTGATCGAGCCTGTATCTATGTGCATGTGGGCGCAACTCCCGGATTAGAGGGCGCACGCTTTCTCTGCCGCCATCGGATATCAAACTGAAAACGCTGCTTAGCTCACGGGCCCGGAAGCTGACCGGGCCAAGCTTTTGAAATTCCTCCGGCCACAAATAGGCCTGGCGGTACGGACCGAATTCTGGTCGCCAGGATGACCACCTTTAGTTCCCGCCACTGGTCGGTGAGTAACTGGCGTTGTGCAATAACGCAGCGGGCAGACTGACCGACGAATCAAGTCGTACTAGCATTCCCGTTTGCGCTGGAAGTTCGACGTCCTTACCCTTTTTTGCCATGATGTAGGCGGACGTGCCGACCAGTCCGATAATGGTACCACGCGCTACGTTACTGAACAGCACCCCTACCAGAGCCCCGGCCCCCGTTCCCAGACCGCCGGTCATAATGTCGCCCTTGATGTCGCGCTTCTCTTCCACCACCACGCCTTCCGTGGTCTTCAAATCCTTGCGCTGCTTGGATGTGTCCGTCGTGCCGCTGTAGAGCGAGATCATGCTCATCTGCACCGGGAAAATGCGGCTTTGAACTTCAATTGAATTGAAGACCAGATTGATGGATGCCCCGCCGCGAACCATCGCAAACCATTTCGGGTGGGTCACGCCGGTTACGGTGCCGTGAATTTTCGCACCGGCTGGCAGAAGGACGTCATTCCCGACGAATACTGGCTCGGCAACGATCGCAGTGAAAGGGTCGCCGTCATGGGCGACGCTGGAGCTGAGGCCGTCGACCAAGGTGAGGTGGACGCGCGTGCCTGGTTGGATTGCATTCGTGGTGGTTTCTTGTGCGTGGACTGCAGGGGTGAGCCAAAGCAACATCATCAGCAAAACCGAAATAGATACAAAACGCCTCATGGATCCTCCGTTTTTTTCTCGGCGGGAACAAGGGAACAAATTTTGTTTCCGTGAGAGACTCTGGACATAGCGAGCCCTACCCTTGTCGTGGGTAACCGCTGGCGCTGCGGCGAGTGCGGAGGTGCACTCGGGCGTTACGATACCCCAGTGCGGCGCGAGAATGCGGCACTATCGAGAAAGAATGTTCCAAAATAGCTACCCAGCAATTGCTGTACGTAATTCTGCGGGTCGCTTGTTGCATCTGTTTTTTCGTGACGCTGTCCGCCGGCTTTCACGCGAGTTGGCCCTGTGCTAGACTTCGCGAAGCAGTTTTGCGGCGCAGAAAAATTTGCTGCGACACTGTCGAACGGTGGAACTTCGGGCTCTGTGCAACGATTCCCCGCAAACCCCGCCAGGCCCGGAAGGGAGCAACGGTAGCGGGTAGTCTCGTGTGCCGCGGAGGACCCGAAGTTCCTCTAGTCGCGGCCAACCAAGCAAACAAAATGACTTATAAAGTTATCGCCAGGAAGTACCGCCCGCAAACCTTTCGCGAGATTGTCGGCCAGCAGCACGTAACACAGACTCTTGCGAACGCCATCAATTCGAATCGCGTAGCCCATGCTTATATTTTTGCGGGTGTGCGTGGAGTGGGCAAGACTACAACAGCTCGCATACTGGCCAAGGCGCTCAATTGCGTGAAAGGACCGACTGCCGACCCGGATGGGACTTGCGATTCTTGCCGTGAAATTTCCGCAGGCACTTCTCTTGACGTTCTCGAAATCGACGCGGCATCGAATCGCGGCATCGATCAGATCCGAGAGTTGCGCGAAATGGTGCGCTACGCTCCTGCATCGAGCCGCTACAAAGTCGTGATCCTCGACGAAGCTCACCAGTTGACCGACGAAGCATCAAATGCGTTGTTGAAGACATTGGAAGAACCCCCCGAGCGAGTAGTGTTCATTCTGGCGACCACGCGAGCCGAAGATTTAGTCGAGACTATCAAATCGCGGGCACAGCTTTTCCAGTTCCGCGCACTTTCGTTCAAGGAAATCAGCGAAGAAATAGAACGCATCGCTCAAGAAGAAAATCTGAGCATCGAACCGGGTGGGGTCGCTGTGCTGGCACGCGCCGCCGAAGGCAGCCTGCGCGATGGCCTCTCGCTGTTGGAGCAAGCGATCTCCTACAGCGGTGATGCCGTCACCGACGCCCAGGTGCGTGAACTGCTGGGTGTGGTCGCCGAGACCGTCATCGACAATCTCGTCGAGGCTATATCGCAACAATCGGCCGAACTGGCGTTGGGTCTGGTTCACCGACTGATTACCGACGGACAAAACCTGCAACATTTCTGCCGCGAGTCGATTCGTCATTTTCGCAACCTGCTGGTCGCGCGGGTGTGCGGCGCGGAATCGGAACTGGTTGCCGCTCCCAAGGATGAAAGGCCGCGCCTGGCGGATCAGGCCGCCCGATTCACGGAGGAAGACCTTACGCGATTTTTTAATACGCTGCTGGCCACTGACGCAGAGTTGCGCAGGGCGCCCGATCCTCGCCTACATCTGGAATTAGGGCTTTTGAAAATGATCAACGCGCGAAGACTGGCGCCGCTTGAGGAAGTACTCGCGAAACTCCGGGGCGAAGAACGAAAAACGCACGCGGCGAGCGTTTCTCCGTCCCGCACTACGTTGCCTGCGCAGGGTGCGAGAGCGGTCTCGACTTCGTCCGGCGCTGCCGTGCGCATGGCGCCTGAATCAAGCGCTTTGAATGAGCCAGCTAATTCATTTCCTACTTCCGCGGCACCGGCTAAGACCGCGAAAGCCGGCACTATGGGACAGACCGGGGATGGGGTACAGCCGCAGACGCTGCCTGCGTCCGGGCCCGTTCCGGCATCGCCGCCCCGCATCGTCGCCCGTTCCGTAGAGGGCTCGGTGAATGGTTTGGCGGCAGCGCAGATCGATGCGATTAAGGCTGCATTGCAAGGATCGAAGTTGCTGTCGTCGATTCTAGAACAAGCCACGCGCTACGAGATTGAAGCGGGCGAGTTCCGGCTTTTTTTCAACAACGAGAATCGTTCGCTTGTCGATATGTTGCCGCGCGAGGCGATGGAGCGTTTGCGCACAACCGTGAACCAAGTGATCGGCCAGCCTCTGCGCGTCTGTGCTAAACTGGATTCAAGCTGGACAGCGGCGCCAGCGGTACGCAGTTCGGAATTGCGCGCCCGGTTTGAAGAGGATCCGATCGTTAGGGCCATGCTTGAAAAATTTGGCGGCCAGATTTCGAACGTCAAGCGCCCGGGCGAGGAATAACCGATGGAAGTGAAAGCCCTCCAACAGATGCTGGCGCAGTTCCGCCAGGTGCAGGAAAAGCTGGAAAAGCAGATTGACGATCTCTCTGTCGAAGCCTCAGCTGGCGGCGGCATGGTGACCGTCAAGATGAATGGGCAAAAGCAGTTGACGGAAGTTCGCATCGAGCCGGACGTCTTCAAAAGCAAAGATCAGGAAATGCTGCAGGATTTAATTCAGGGCGCTGTGAACGAAGCCACGCGCCGCGTGGATGAAGAGCTTTCCAAGCAAGTGAAGGAAATTTCAGGCGGGCTGCCCGGAGTAGCCGGTTTGAAAATTCCTGGGCTCTTCTGAGCTGGGATCTGCGCCGGGTAAAAATACGCCGGGTTGTTTCTCTGTTTTGCTTCCGAATGCTGGTAGGGTTCCCTTCTGATTCAAGTTTCTCTGTGTGAATGGAGTTCCATGCCTGACTTTGCTCCCTCCGTTACACGTTTGATCGACGAATTGAAGCGCTTGCCTGGCATCGGCCAGAAGACCGCGCAAAGGCTTGCCTTTTATCTGCTGCGCGTTGAGCCTGAATATGCGTTCGCGCTGTCGGACGCGATTCGAGATGCTAAGGAGAAAGTTCGGGAGTGTTCGATTTGTAACAACATTACCGACACTGATCCGTGTCTTTTTTGCACGGGTCCGGCGCGGAATCGAAAAATAATCTGCGTAGTAGAAGAAGCCACGAACATTCAGGCTGTAGAGAAGACGCGGCAGTTCGATGGGTTGTACCACGTGCTGGGCGGAGCTCTATCGCCGCTACACGGGATTGGTCCCGATCAGTTGAAAATCAAGAGCCTGATTGAACGGCTGAAGGGCGGCGGCGTTGAGGAGATTATCGTCGCCACCAGTCCAACCGCTGAGGGCGAAGCTACTGCGGTTTACCTTTCGAGGCTTATTAAACCCCTTGGGGTGCGGGTCACACGGATTGCTATGGGTATTCCGGTTGGTTCGGATTTGGAATATGCCGACGAAGTGACTATGAGCAAGGCTATGGAAGGGCGGCGGGACATCTAAGGATGCGCTCTGGCCAGGGATTATGGTGACAACGATTTTGAATCGGTAGCGGCTCCGAGACCCGTCCCCCCATTTACTTCTGACTGGATCTGCTATCGCGGCCTCTGTCAATCGTTCTTTTGTTCTTTACCGTGGTGAAAATCCAATCCAAAGGTCGGGTGGTCTTTCGTTCCGCCAATTTTGATGGGCACCTCGGTACCACCATTTTTGCCTTTAAAAAATGGATCGACCGCCTTCAAGAGAAACGATTTCGCGCCCGTGGTGGTTTGGGACAACTTTGCCTGCAAGACTAATTTGCCGTGAAAATCCATTTGGCCGCCCTCGAGACTACAGGAGCCGTCCAGTGCGATCCCGGCTCCCGGCACGTTGAAGTTCAGCTTCGAAAAATCCACCACTCCCTTGGCCATGTGGAAATCCGCGGTCAAGTTTGACACTACATTGTCAATGTCCTTGTCCTGAGGATGCCCTTGTCCCCGGCGGCTCAGCGAATCGAGTTTTTCTTGCACTGTGTTGCTGCTGAAACGAGCCCCGTCGACGTCGAACTCACCGTCGATGGTCATGCGCTGCAGCAGGTCAAGGTCTCCTTCTCCGATATCGAGCTTGGCTTTTATCTTGGCTGGGCCGTTCATGACGGGCGGCTCATTCTTCACCGTTAAGAAAAGCAGGTCTTCGATTCGCGCTTCCTGCGAGACGGTGTCGAGGAGAATCGTCCTACCTTTTTCCGGCGTCAGATCAGCTACTTCCCCGTTCACAATCAGCACCGTGTTGCGGAACCTCGCGATGACCGGCTTCAGAGTTACATCGCCATTCGTCCCATTTACTATCGCCTTATAGTCCGTGTGCAAGGCTACAGGATGCGCGCTCATGCGTAATGCAAAATCCGGAATGTCGGTGAGGCCCTCGACATTCAAATAATCCAGTGGCCCGCTGAATTTTCCGGTTGAATGGAGCGTTCCGGAGAGCCCTTTCAGAGTTCCCATGTCTGCATGGCTGAACGTGTAATTCGCTGATACGGGCGTATGCCGAGGGTCCTCGGCGTCCCAGGGCCCGAAGTTGCCGGCGCAATCGATTTCGCCCTTAGGTACAGGATTGGTAAGCAATGCGTGAAACGATGCGGGATTGTCGAAGCCGAAATCATTTATTTGAAGTTGATGGATTGGGAATTCTCGCGGGGGCTTGGTAGGGTCGCCGCGCAGAATTGAGATCAACGCGTTGTCAGCATGGATTTCGCGGATCAGTACCGGATATTTTTTCGCCAAGTCCGAATTGCTGGTGTGGAACTTGGGCCGGCCCTGATTTTTGGGCGGCATGTGAATCTGCAAACCATCAAGTTCGACGCTGCTAACCGTGTAGCGCTTGCCCAGCATGTCTAGAACGCTGGCGCTAAAGGTGAGGTGCGCGATCTGAATCAGCGGAGTGACGTCGGTGCGGCCTTGCAGCCGCAACGTCAGTCCATCGATCGTTACGTGGGGATGCGGAAGCAGAAACACGTCAAAGCGGGTGAATTCGATATCGCTTTGAAACCGGGCTTGTAAGTATGACTCGGTGCGTTTCCGGACTTCGGCTTTGATCGCCGGAGCGGACAGGTACAGCCCCCCGATGAAGACGATGAAGATAATCGCCAGGACGGCCAGCGCAATCAGCCACTTCCGTAAGGACATCAGCACACTCTCATGCTGCCGAAATAACCGGCCATCTTACCTAACGGGCCTGGCGCTTACCAGCACAGGTGGTAGCACTGTTGTGTTAGACGCAATCGCGCCTCCGGGGACGTTTTACCTGCCCTAAACCTTACAACGTTGCATGCGCGGAATCCTTGCGGATATATAGATCGGCTGCTGGTGGATGCCTTGGCTACGATCAATAAATACATGGCGCAGTACGATCACGAGCACACTAATATGTGGAACAGGTTGCTGCACGGAATCGGGATACCAATAATTATGGCCGGCGCATTGCTTGCAATCTCAGCTTTCTGGCGTATTAGGATCGCGCTATCCGTTCTCGGGTAGATTCTCCTGTTTGCTGGTCATCGGATTTAAGGAAACAAGCCAGCGTTCTTTCAGCGGGCGATTTATTTCCTCGTTGGGCCGATCTGGATCGCGAAAGAAATCAAAGAAGCTATCTTTATTTCGCAGAACGGGATCAAGACCGTCCATTAAGCCGCCCTGAACCGCCGTTTGCACTTCTCGTCTATTACCGATTCGCACATTTTAGTCCACTGACATGACGTAAACACTCTACAGTGCTACCCTTGGAGGACAGATTTGGGAGGAGAAGTTGAACGATTCCCTGCAAACGCCCGACCCTGGCGCTCAAAAGCGCCGCAGCACGCGCATCATCCAGGCCATCCCGATCACCGTGACGGGCACGGATGCTCTGGGCCAGCAGTTCAAAGAGCGCACCACGACCGTGATGGTGAATTGCCACGGGTGCAAGTACCAGTCGAAGCATTACGTTCCGAAGAATTCGATGGTCACGCTGGATATCCCGCGAGCGGAAGGCGGGACACTAAATACGCAGGGCATGGTTGTCTGGGTGCAGCGTCCGCGCACGGTGCGCGAGCTATTTCAGATCGGCATCGAGTTCGAGACTCCGGGCAATATGTGGGGGATAGCTTTCCCGCCTGTGGATTGGGCTTCGGACGGGCACCCACCAGGCTCCGACGTATCGATCAAGATTGAAACGGCATCCGCGACGATTGATGTAGCTCCTGTTTCGAATCAGCCGTTGCCGCAGATGGCGATTCCGCAAGCAACCGACCAGCATGCACCTGGGACATCCGCATCGGCTTCGACTCCCCGAAATCAGGCGCCTTCGAGCGACTCTGCTCCGGCCCCGTCCGAGCAAAATGGCGCATCCCAGCAGGCTGCTCCAGCCGCCTCACCGAGCGCGGCAGAGAGCAGAATTCACGTCGTACCAGCATTGGCCCCCGATGCACAAACTGCGCTCTCGCGCCAAGTGGCACGCATGCTGACCGAGGCCAAGGAGAGCCTGGATCAGTCCATGCGCAAAGGCGCCGAGGAAGCGATCACGGAAGAGATGACCGCTGCGCGCCAGCAACTCGATGCGCAACTTCATGACACAGTGGAGAAGGCCATCAAGGTGTCAATGGATCGCGTTTCGGAAGCCGCGCTGAGAAAAGTCGTGCAGGAAGCCGCGGACCGCACCACGGCAATCGTCGAAGAGGCGCGCAAGGCCACCGAAACGTCTACGTCGCAGCTCGATGAGAAAGTTCGCAACGCGGTACGTGAAGCTGTGAGTCATGCCGCAGAGCAAGCCGCGCTACAAGCCGCTCAACAGACTGCTGCGCTGGACCTAAAACATTCGGGGGAGGAAGCGATTGAGCGCGTACTGCGCGATCGCGAAAGTTCTCTTCCCTCGCTGGAAATTCTCGCCTCGCCGGAAGCGGCTCAACATCACTTGGAACAGTTTCGAACAAATCTGGAGGAGACTGCGCAGGCCGTTCGCGCCAAGACTCTTGAGCAGGCGCAAGCCGAGGCCACAACGGCTTCGCAACAATGGAATTCAGAATTCGAAACGGCGCTTATTAACGCTTCGCGCCGCCTTGGCGACAAGCTCAGCGAAGTTTCGCAAACTTCCCTCACGCAGGCTGAACAGGAAGCAGCAACGCGCATTCATGCGCTTCATTCGACGCTGAACGAAGCTTCCAGCACGGCATTGGCGAGAGTGGATCAAGATGCGACTCTGCGCGCACAGACGTTGAAGTCTTCTCTGGACGAAGCGATCAGCAGCGCGGCGTCAACCATCGAATCACTTGGCGCTGGACTTCAGCACGAGCGCCATCGCGCCGAAGAGACTCATTCTCATCTCCAGGAATCGGTTCAGAACGTGGTTCGTCAGGCGCGACAGCAACTCGACGAACTTCTTGCGGGCCAGCAGCACGAAATCGCACATCAAGCGGATGAAGTAATTTCGGATCGGGTAAAACAGATCGAACCGGCATTGCAGGTTTCAGCGCAGAAAATTCTAGAAGGCGCCGCTACTGAACTTCAGCAAATTCTTAAGCCTCAGCTCGATCAGGCGCATCACGTGGTATCTGACCTTAAACAGGCCGAATTTCAGGCGATTGAAGCGCAGCGGCGCGTCCAGGAACAGATTCAGCGCGGTTCGGACGACGTGACGCAGCTTCAGCATACGGTTCATAACCAGGTCCAGCAGGCTTCCGAACAGGTGGCGCGGCTACAAGATGCGGTTCACCTCCAGGTTCAGCAAGCGTCGCATCGAGCTGCGGAGCTTCAAGACGAGGTAAGCGCTCAAATGCGGATTGCCGCCGAGCGTGCGGAGCAACTTCAGGAGAAAATTCGGGAGCAAACACAGCACGCGTCCGAACAGTCCATCCACGAATCCGTCGCGAGAATTCGAGACGAAGCCGCAAAGGTTCCGGCGGAGATCGAACAATCTTGCCGCACCGTTGCGGGCAAAATCGAAGAGGAAATCCAACAGCGCAGCACGGAAGCACAGCACCAGACCTACGAGGCGCTGCAAAAAGCCGCCGATTGGTATCAGAAGAAGGCGCATAACGCCATGCATTCGTCGCTGGAGAAGGCTGTCGAGCAGTCCTCGACGCTTTTGCGCGATCGCGCCGCCGAAGTCTCCAGTCTGCTGGCTTCGGAACTTGATCACTACCGGCGAACTTATGTAGAACACAGCACCGCGCAAATTGAGGAATCCGCGAAGGAAATCGTAGTTCGCCAGCGCGACACGCTGAGCGAAACGTCGCAGATGGCCACCGCTGGGTTTTCCGATCAGATCCACTGCGTCACGTCGGAATCTCTGCGGCGATTCGAGCAAGCCTCGCGCGATGCGTTGGAGAAAGCTCGCGGCGACATCAAGTTCACGCGTGAGGGCTCGCTTGCGGAATATCACAAACGGCTTGATGAGCGCATGACGCACGAATTGGAGCAGGCTGGCGTGCGTTTGCAAGCGCAGCTTGTGCCTTTGATCGAAGAATGGGAAGCGAGGCGCGAGGCAGAGAAAAAGGACTGGATGGCTCAGTTGAAGAAAGTCAACGAGGAGTCCATCGAAGCCTACAAAATGCGTTTGGAAAACGCCTCCAATTCCTGGCTGCTTGCTTCCGCGACGACTCTCGGCCAACATTCGCAGACGGTGCTGGATACCATCGCCAAGGCCGCAGAAAAACGCATACGCGAAACTTGCTCTGCGGTTTTGGGCACCATGGGCGACACTTTAAAAGCCCGACTACTCGGACTGTCCAGCGACTTCGGCGCTGAAGCTCGAGACGACGAAGAATTCCCTCCTAAAAACAGGCAGGACCGATAAGTTCACCTGCTGCGGCTTTCGTTTCCTTTCCAATTCCCTTTCTCTGCCTCCGGTATAATGGTCGCCATGGCAAATCAGGCATATCTAAGCGTCTGGCTGAAGGATTTTCCGGAAGAAGTAATGCTTGAACGGTTTGAGCAGTTTCTCTCCACGATCCCAGTTTCAGAAAAACAGCCGGGTTTTACCTATCTCGAAATCCGCGCCGTAGATTTATCGGAATCGCCGGTTTTCGAGCAGGATCTCCGGTCGCTGCCCCTTGATGCGCCCAGTATCACGCACCTCGCTAAAGATTATCTCCACCTTGATTCCATGTACACGGCTCGCGCCAACTGGGATTTGTGGGTTTTCGAAGGAGGGCCGTCCCGCTGGCAGAAGTCGCCTCAGCCCATAGAACTTACCTGTATCGGTGAGCTATTCGACGAGGTTTTTTGGAAAGAACACGGACACTTGGAAGCCAATTTGGGATTCGAGCATCTATTTACAGGACATGGCGGGCTGCTCGGAATTCGTCAGATCGCCCGGCCTGCGCAAAGCGCCGAGGAAGAGGCGTTTCTCGCTTTGATGTCGAGACCATCGAACCTGCAGACATATCAAGAGAAAACTCGCGAAAATATTCAGAGCCTTTTTGAATGGGAGCGCCGAATCGAGGAGGCATTGCCTGAGGGCCGGCTGCGACTGTGGTCTGAAGGTGAGGAAAATTTCGAGGCTCGGCTGGATGAAATACTAACCGCGCGTTGAGGGCTTTTGCGCTACTGCCCCTTTGGAACGGCCGGGCGTTTTTATTCGCTTCGGGGTGATTACTGTTGAAGCCTCCGCCGCCGAAACATTTCGGAAAGATCGAAATGAGAGCGCTTCCGTCTGTGTTGTTGCCAAGTTAGAATTGGTCCCATGCATTTCGAGAGCGTGTAGCGGGCGTTAAACCTTGGCGGCGTTAGCCTTCACAGGAGTTCATGAAGAAGCTCACATTTCTGTTAATTCTCGCATTCGCGGGCTTAGTGATCACGTCTTGTGGAAGCTCTAACTCTGAACCTAGCGCGTCTTCGGGCAGAGCTTCCGGGCCGACCGCTTCGAGCGCGCCGGCCGCAGCGGCCACTCCTGCCGTGCCGGACGAAATGCAGAAAGCAGCAGAGAAATCGCTGGGTTCGGAGACCGAAGTGCTTTTGTACGGGGACTTGGCGAAGAATGGCGCGCAGCAGTTGCTGGCGATCAATCGCATGAAGACCACTCCGCAAGAGCGAGTACTGGGCACGGTGGTCACCCGCGCGGTGGTGCTGGAGAACGCCGGCAGTTCGTGGAAGGAAATTCTGCGCTGCGACGAACATTTGGAGAATCCGAGAGGCTACCTCGGCAATATTCCGTTGGCATCGGTGAATGGCTGGCGCTTGCAGACCGAGCAGGACGGAGACAAGGGGCTGGAACTTTATTTCACCCCAGTCACGGACCCCAAGGGAGCGCGCGCGCTGCCGATCGAGGTGCGCTGGAATCCCAAGGCGAAGCGCTACCAGTCGTTGGACAGAAATTTTCAGAAGTTTCTAGGTGAGGTGCCCGCGCTGGAAACACCGGAGTCGCAAATACACCTGTGAGCGCCATCGCACAACCCGCGATAGTACGAACCGCACGGCCTGCCAGGCAGGCTTCGGGGTGGGACCATCTGAAGTCGCTGCTGCCTTACGTCCGGCGCTACAAAGGGATGGTGGCGCTGGGCATTCTTACAAATACATTAATGGGCCTGGTGGGCGCGCTGCCGCAATTGATTGTGGGAATGATAACCGATTGCGTCAGCGGTTCGGCCCATACGCTTTCTACGATTTCCGGCGAAGCGCGAGCGGTTCTCAGCCCGCTTCTTTCTTTGTACGCTCCCATGAGCCGGCACGCGCTAGGCCTGTTCTGCCTGATCCTTGTTGGAGTGATGTTCACTAAGGGGTTCTTTTCGTTCTGGACTCGCTGGATTCTGATCGGGGTATCGCGCGAAATCGAATTCGATCTGCGGAACGACATGCTGGCGCGGCTGGGGGAGCTGGAGCCTGAATTTTACGTGCGTAACCGAACCGGCGATTTAATGTCGCGTGCGACGAACGACTTGAATGCCGTACGCATGGTGCTGGGGCCGGGGATCATGTACAGCGCCACGACCATTGTCACCATGGTGGTCGCGATTTTTTTCATGGTGGAACTGTCGCCGAGTCTGACGGGCTGGGTGCTGCTACCTGTGCCCGTTGTGGCCTTCGCGGTTCGTTATTTCGGCGAGACTATTCATCGCCTTTCCGAGCAGATTCAGGCCGCGCTTGGAACCTTGTCTACTCGCGCGCAGGAAAACCTCACCGGTATTCGCGTGGTGCGCGCGTACGCGCAAGAGAAGTCCGAGATCGAAGCGTTCGATCGCGCGAACCGCGATTATGTGAATCGCAACATCAAGCTGATCGCCACCTGGAGTTTGTTCTTTCCCTTTCTTACCGCCTTGATCGGAATTACGTTCGTGATTCTGCTGGGCAAAGGCGGCCGCGACGTGGTCGACCACAAATTCACGGTCGGCACGATGTGGGCGTTTTACTGGTTCCTGGGGCAGCTTGTGTTCCCCATGATTGCGCTGGGGTGGGTGACTAATATTTTTCAGCGCGGCGCTGCGTCCATGGGACGGCTGAATTACATTCTGGATGCGCGGCCGGGAATCGGAGATTCTGCGGCGCAGCCGGAACGCGATGTGCGCTCGCGCGCGATCGTGCGCACTGACGGCCGCAATGGAGATTCCGCGGCGGCAGTTGCGGCGCTGGAGACCGAATCGCCGCTTCGCGGCGAAATCGAGTTTCGCCATTTGACGTTTACATATCCAACCGCGCGTGGCGAAGACGGCACCTGCGGCGGGCCAGTGCTGCGCGACATCAATTTGCGCGTGCCGGCCGGATCCACGCTCGCCATCGTTGGGCCCACAGGTAGCGGAAAATCGACGCTCGCTTCGCTGATCGCGCGCCTTTGGGAAGCGCCGGCCGGAACACTGCTGATCGATGGCCGCTCGATTCGCGACTATCCGTTGAGCGAACTACGCCGCGCGATCGGCTACGTTCCGCAGGACACATTTCTTTTCAGCGATACATTGCGCGAGAACATCGCTTTCGGCGTGAACAGCGCGCTAGAAGAGCATGTTTACGAAGCGGCGGAAATCGCGAGCATCTCCGGCGAGATTCAGAGTTTCCCGCAAAATTACGAGACCATGGTCGGTGAGCGCGGAATCACGCTTTCCGGGGGGCAGAAGCAGCGCACGTCGATTGCCCGAGCCGTTCTGCGGCAGCCAAAAATTCTGATCCTGGACGACGCGCTCTCCAGCGTGGACACCGGTACGGAGGAGCGCATTCTGCGCCGTCTTCGCGACGTGATGCGACAGCGCACGTCCGTGGTGATTTCGCATCGTGTATCGACGGTGAAAAGCGCCGATCAGATTATCGTGCTGCGCGACGGGCGCATTATCGAACGTGGAACCCACGATGAACTGCTGGAACTCGGCGGTTATTACGCCGACTTGAATCAGAAACAGATGCTGGAAGAAGAACTCGAACGCGAATGAGCGATTTCCGCGAAGAAGAGAAGTTAGGCAAGCTCTACGACTCGCAGCTTACCGGGCGGTTGATGAAGTATCTCCGTCCGTATCGCTCGCAAGTTATCCTAGCGCTTTCGTTGACCATTGCTATCACCGCGCTGGAAATCGTGGGGCCCTATTTATTTCACGTGGGCATCGACAACTACATCATTCCTGGATTTGAGGCCAGACTAGCCCGGAGCGTCGCACTCACCGGATTGCTGTGGGTGGTTTTCGCGTACGCCGGGTCGATTCTCGCCAGCTTCGCACTGCAATACCTGCAAGTGAGGATCATGCAATGGGTCGGGCAGGAAACGATGTACGACCTGCGCAAGGAAATTTTTGAGCACCTGCAGCGGTTGCCGATGAGCTTTTTTGACCACAGCCCTATCGGGCGGCTGGTGACGCGCTCGACCACCGATGTGGACGCGCTCAACGATCTGTTCGCCTCCGGCGTGGTGGCCATGCTGAACGATTTCGTGCTGCTGTTCGCGATGGCCGCTGTGCTGTTCCGATGGCATCACACGCTCGCTTTGGCGACGCTTTCGCCTCTGCCGTTTATGATTTTGCTCACCTATTTCTTCCGGAATAGGGTGCGCGATGCCAACCGACGGATTCGCACCGCGATTGCACGCATCAATGCGTTTCTGCAGGAGCACGTCAGCGGCATGGCCGTGGTGCAGCTATTCAATCGCGAACGGAAATCGCGGCAGAAATTTGCAGAGCTGAACCGCACGCACATGGTGGCGTACAAGGACGCAATCGACGCGTTCGCGTTCTTTTATCCCGGCGTGGAGTTTCTGAGCATGTCCGGCATCGCGCTGCTTTCGTGGATAGGCGGCGTGCGCGTGATTGCCGGGACCATTGAGATTGGCGTGCTGGTGGCGTTCATGATGTACGCGCAGAGGTTTTTCCGGCCGATCCAGGATTTGAGCGAGAAGTTCAACATCTTGCAGAGCGCGATGGCCGCGTCCGAGCGTATCTTCAAGCTGCTGGACGAGCCAGTTACGATTTTTTCTCCTGGCAAGGTCCACGCGCTGCCGGCGCCGCGCGGCGAGATCGAATTCCGCAAGGTTTGGTTTGCGTATCACGGAGGCACCGATCCAAAAGAAGGAGACTGGGTTTTGCGCGACGTTTCCTTCCGCGTCGATTCCGGACAGACGTTGGCCATCGTGGGGCACACGGGCGCGGGCAAAACGACCATCATCCAGCTGCTGCTGCGCTTTTACGATATTCAGCGCGGATCGATTTTGCTGGATGGCGTGGATATCCGCGAACTCGATCTGCAGGATCTCCGGAGGTTGTTCGGGATCGTGTTGCAGGATCCCTTCCTTTTTACCGGCACTTTGGAATCGAATGTGAAACTCGCAACGCCATCGATCGATAGAGCGGCGACGGAACGAGCTCTGCGCGAAGTTGGACTGGGCCCATTTGTCGAATCTCAAGCACAGGGAGTGGAAATGCCGGTCACCGAACGCGGGTCGACGCTTTCCGTTGGCCAGCGCCAGCTTGTGAGTTTTGCTCGCGCTCTGGCGCATGATCCTAAGTTCCTGATTCTCGATGAGGCCACGTCAAGCGTTGATACCAAGACCGAGTTGATGATCCGCGAAGCGCTGGATCGGCTGTTGAAGGGGCGAACGGCCGTGGTCATCGCGCATCGTCTCAGCACGATTCAGCACGCCGATCGCATTCTCGTGTTCCACAAAGGACGTTTGCGCGAACAGGGCTCGCATCAGGAATTACTCGCGCTGCGGGGAATCTATTACCGCCTGTATCAGCTTCAGTACAAGGAGCAAGAATTAATCACTTCCCTGCCGGGGGGCGGAGGACCAGGATTTTCGCAACCGTTGCCTGCCAATGACTGACGCGTTGCAATCTGCACCCCCAACAACACCGATTCGCCGCTTCCCACAAGCATGGACGCCCAAATATTAAAATGAGCAATCTGAACGAGCGGGCTGAATGAGCGATCCGCAGATTCTAATTTCAGCGGGCGAGGCCTCCAGTGACATGTACGCGGCACGACTCGCAACGGCTCTTCGCACCCGCAGGCCTGCAACGTTCTTCGGTATGGGCGGCCCGCGAATGGAGGAAGCAGGTGTCGAGCTCGTCGCGGATTATCACGAAGTAGCTGTAGTAGGAATCACTGAAGCCCTGCACAAAATCCCTAAGGTAATCGGCGTGCAGAACCGCTTGGCGCGCGAGGCGGAAAAGCGCCACGCCGCGCTCGCCATTCTGGTGGATTCGCCCGGGACCCATCTCGGCGTCGCACGACGGCTTAAGCGATTCAAGATTCCAGTGGGCTATTTTATCGGCCCGCAGGTGTGGGCCTGGCGTGCGGGGCGTGTGCGGGTGGTGAAGCGGCTGGTGCAGCGGATGGTGGTGATATTTCCGTTCGAAGAGAAAATCTATCGCGAAGCCGGCGTGCCGGTGGATTTTGTGGGCCACCCTTTGGTGGATACCGTCCGCGCCCGGATATCGCGCGCCGAATTTGCGGCGGAGAACGGTTTGGACCCGAGCCGGCCGATTGTAACCATACTTCCCGGCAGCAGGCCCAACGAGATTTCCCAGAATTACGGGCGGATCGTTGCGGCCTGCGAGCGTCTGGGGGAGCCGGGCAACGTTCAATTTGTGCATGCCGTGGCGCACGGGCTCAGCCCTGAGTTTTGTGCCCGGTTCGTGCGTCCAAAGGTCGAGATTAAACGCATCGAAGGCGCCACCTACGATGCACTGGCAGCCGCGGATTGCGCCATCGTCGCCAGCGGCACCGCTACAGTGGAAGCCGCGCTGCTGGGGACGCCGATGGTGGTGGTATATCGAGTGAAGCCGTTGACCGCATCGATTATGCGACGCATGATTCGCACCCCTTTCATCGGCATGGTGAATCTGATTGCCGGCCGACGAATTTGCCCGGAATTGATTCAAGACGATTTCACGCCGGCCGCGGTGGAGAAAGAAGTGCGCCGGCTGCTCGAAGATCCGGTGGCGCGCGATGAAATGAAGGCCGGGCTTACTGAAGTGCGGTCGAAACTCGGGCCCGGGGGCGCTATCGAGCGCGCTGCGGACATTTTCGTCCGGATGTTGTAACCTTTTCCGCTGGGGCAACTTCGCGCGGCCATATGGTATCTGAAATAACAGGGCGCTGTTCCCGTCGCGAGAGAGGTACTTTTCCCTTGTCCAGGTTCTTGCACAAATTCCACCGCCCGACCGCTACGTTCAGCGCCAGTTTGGCGGTTTTGATCACTGCGCTTGCGTTCACGGGAACGGCGCTGGCGCAAGCGCCGCGCTCGTTCCCTTTTCGCGCTTCCAATTACGAGGTGGAAGTCCTGCTGCATCCAGAAGATCAGACCATTTCCGGGCAGGCGAAAGTTGAATTTATCGCGCAGCAGGCCGGGCGTACGGTCGTCGTGGAACTTCATCAGGATTTGAGGGTGGAGTCGGTGAATGTGCCGGGCGGCAAACCACTGCCGTTTGAGCGCGACAACAATTACCCGCTGCTGCTGACCGTTGGATTGGGCGACGTAGTGGCTCCTGGAAAGACGGTGACGCTGATTTTTAATTACACCGGGCCCGTTTCCAGCGAGGATGACAGCCCGACACGAGGGGTGCGCTTCGCGTCCGTCGATAAAGATTCGTCCTACCTGTTGCTGCCCGCGCGCTGGTTTCCGCTGACGAATTTCCCTACGAACCGGTACACCGGCACGTTCAAGCTGACCGTTCCGGATAATTTCGCGGTTACTGGCACGGGGAAAGCCGATCCACCGACGTTGATGCCGGGCATTGGAAAGGGCGCGCCGGGCCAGGCTTCCTATGTGTTCCATTGCAAACACGCCGGGCCGGTGGGGACGTTCGTTGCCGGCAATTTGCAGCTTTCGCCGGTGCAATCGGAAGGATTCAACGTTTCGGTTTTCACCCCGCCGGTGCAAGCCAGCTCGGCCAACGCATACGCCGCGTCGCTGTCTCATATTTTCAGTTACTACTCCGACGCTTTCGGGCCTCTGGAACAAAAAGAGGACGACCCGCCGCTGACGATCGCGCAGATGCCGGACGGGACCGTCACCGGATTTGCCGCACCGGGATTGATGCTGATCAGCGCGCGGCAGTGGGGAGTGAAGCCGAACGACCGCCTGCTTTCACAATTGGCCGCGGAGCAGTGGTGGGGTGAGCGAGTGCTGCCCGCGACTTCTTCGGACGTGTGGCTCACCGACGGACTGTCGCGTTACGCCGAGGCGATGTATGCGGAGCAAGCTGACGGCACCGCCGGTTTGCACAAGGCGCTCGAGGATTTTGCGGTGGGCGCGCTGATGTATGAGGATACGGCGCCGATCGCGCAGGCCGCGCGGTTGCAGACTTTCTCGAACGAATGGCGTTCGGTGGTGGCGGATAAAGGGGCGCTGGTGTTTCATATGTTGCGCACCGAGCTGGGGGACGACGCGTTCACCGCTTTGCTGCGCGAATTCTACAAGAAGTATGAAGGCAAGGAAGCCAGCATCAACGAGTTCGAGAAAATGGCGGGCACGAAAGTTCCGCCGCCGGTGAAGGGACAGCCGCCCGTTAACCTGGTTTCGTTTTTCTCGCAGTGGCTGAACTCCACGGGCGTGCCGGAGTTTAAGCTGGAATATATTGTGTACCGCACCAGGAAGGGATTCAAAGTCGTCGGCAAGATTCACCAGGATCTGGATACTTTCCGGATGCCGGTTGAGATTCGCATCGATACCGAGGGCAATCCCGAGACGAAGAAAATTCTGGTGACCGGCACTACTCAGCCTTTCGAAGTGGATACGTTCGGGCGCCCGAAGCCCAACGGCATCACGATCGACCCCAATAATAACCTGCTGAAATCGAGCCCTCGCTTGCGGGTGCATGCGCTAATCGCCCGGGGAGAGGGTTTTGCCGAGGTTGGGAAATATTACGAGGCTATTCAGGAGTATCAGAAGGCGCTCGACACCCAGCCGAACAATTCGCTCGCGCATTTCCGCATGGGCGAGGCCATGTTCTACCAGAAGAATTTTCAAGCTGGGGCGAATGCGTTCCGGGCGGCATTGGGCGGCGATCTCGATCCCAAGTGGACGGAGGTTTGGAGCCACATTTATATCGGGAAAATTTACGACATCCTGGGACAGCGCGAGCGGGCGGTGAACGAATACAGCCTGGCGCAGCATTTGGGCGACGATACGGCTGGCGCGCAACAGGAAGCCAATAGATACATTCAGAAAGCTTATACCGGCGACGAATCGGCGCCGGCCAACGCGGCAACTCCTGCGCCGAGCACTCCTCCACCCGCGTCCCCCGCGGACGACAAACCCGTGCTCAAACGGCCTTCCCCCGGCGCGCAATAAAGCTGGCAGAGGTGCAAAAAAATGACGATTAGAATGGGCTTTGCACACTAAACTCCCTCTGCACAAAAACTGCGTATCTTGCACAAAAACAACAACTCTCTCGTCTTCGTCTCTATTCGCCTTACGCTTGCCTAAAACATGGTAAATATGGCGGTGGAGTTTCTGGTCTTTTGCCATCTTTTCCCATTGACCACTCTGAGCGGGCAATGGTACTCTGAAAATACACGAGAAACAGGAGTCCCATAAATGAATCTTAGAAGTGAACTTTTAAAGAGAATCGAGAAAAAACAGGCTGAAATACGAGAGCACGATGATCGGATTCGAGAAGCCAATGCGTACCTACAGGGCCTCCAAGATACCCTCAAACTCATCCCCAAAGACGATGAATTCGGCGACCAACAAGAAGTTGCTTTACGACACGGCAGCAACATCGCAAAGGCTCGCGATGCTTTGAGAACCAACGGGAAGCCGTTACACATCACTGAAATCTTGAAGGCCATCGGACAGCCTACTGATAAAAAACATCGTCTCGCTCTAGGCGGAAGCATCGCAGCATACGCCCGCAAGAATGCGGTTTTTAACAAAACCGCGCCGAACACTTTTGGTTTGCTTGAATTTGAAGTCAAAGACGATGATCTGTTGGGTTTACTAACGCCGATGCGTGGGATTATAGGTACAGTTAAATAGCGCGAAGAAAAGAAATCAAAAGAGATTGAAGGGGAGTCCCGACGCGAATCAGTTCTCCCTTCAACGATGGTGACGGTAGCTCAACAGGCAGAGCATTCGCCTTGAAAGCGAATCGTTGAGGGTCCAAATCCCTCCCGTCACCCTCCGTGGCTCGGTAGCTCAAACGGAGAGAGCACCCGCCTACTAAGCGGAAAGTTGAGGGTCCGATCCCCTCCCGAGCCACCACATTTTTACTACAAGTATCCTTATATCGCTTTTCGCTTGTTTTTACGAGGTTTGTTCCAGTAAGGCGATTTACACTTGGGACAAACTCGTGGTTCGCCTTCGGTACTAAGCCGAGGAACCCATTCGTGATCGCAGCGGCCACATTTGTAGCCTTTTTGTTTAATGGTGACCAATCCCATACTGGTATATTACCAGAAAAGGATATATCGTCAAGGTAAGAATTGCGAAAATAAGGCTTGACAACTATACACCTAGATAGTAATATATTACTCAGGTACAGGAGAACATTATGGACCTGAGAGAACAGCGCGGAATGGAACTGGCGGCCACTAGAATCATTAAGAAAAAGAAGGGTGTATGGCTCGTGCCGTCGCAATCTGGCAACGATAAGTATGAAGTCAACATCCGAGCCGAGATTTCTACCTGTACGTGTCTTGACCACGAGACGCGGGGAGTGAAGTGTAAGCACATTTATGCGGCTACTTTCGTTATGAGGCGTGAAACAAATTCTGACGGTAGTACGACGATTACTGAGAGTCTGACTGTCATTCAGGAGCGCCGTACCTATCCTCAGAATTGGTCTGCCTACAACGAGGCCCAAACCCATGAGCAGGATAAATTCCAAGTCTTGCTTGCCGATCTCTGTTCTGGTCTCGTTACCACGCCGCCTAAGACTGGTCGTCCACGCTTGCCCTTGTCGGACGCTGTTTTCAGTATCGTTTTCAAAGTCTATTCCACAGTTTCGCAGCGTCGTTTCGTTAGCGATTTGAGAGAAGCGCACAATCGCGGATTCATTGCCAAGGTGCCACACTTCAATAGTATCTCCAACTATCTTGAGAACCCCGATTTGACTCCTGTTCTCCGAACCTTGATTACTCAGAGTAGTTTGCCTCTCAAATCTATCGAGACTGATTTCGCCGCCGATTCGTCGGGTTTCAGCACTAGCCGTTTTACTCGTTGGTTCGATATCAAATACGGAACCGTTAAGCAAAAACAAGATTGGGTTAAGTGCCATCTCATGTGTGGAGTCAAAACCAATATCGTGACTGCCGTTGAGATTCACGATCAATTTGCGAGCGATATGAAACTGCTTCCCGCTCTGGTGGACGCTACCGCGCAGAATTTTCAAATTGCGGAGATCGCCGCCGATAAAGGTTATGCTTCGCGGAAAAACGCTACCGCGATTGCTAATGTGGGTGCTGTTCCATTCATTGCTTTCAAATCTGACGCTATCGGAAACGGCGGCGGGACATGGACGAAAATGTTTCACTACTTCCAATTCAGGCGCACCGAATTTATGGCGCACTACCACAAACGGTCCAATGTTGAATCCACTTTTAGCATGATGAAACGCAAGTTCGGTGACAGTCTCCGAAGCAAGACCGATGTTGCTATGGTCAACGAAACGCTTTGTAAGATTCTCTGTCATAATCTTGTGGTGCTTATCCACGAGACTCACGAATTGGGGATCGACCCTGTATTTTGGTCCGATGCTGCTTAATCGCATTGCTTAGGACCGTGCCCAGATTTAAGGCTATTCAAATCTTTTTCGGCAGCGGAAAGCACATCTTCAAACGTATTAACATTTTCAGCCTTCCGTACAAAATCCTCTAGGTTGCTTATTGCTTTATCTTTTTGACATAACTGTGCATAGGCTTCGCCCGCAAAAAGATATGGAGTTATCCATCCCGGATATTCTTGTTTTTGTTGTTCGGCAAAATTTGCTGCTCCGCTCCAATCTTTTGCTTTGAACTTGGCTCTTAATGCAATAAAACTATCGTTCGCTCCCATATCAGCGTTTTCATTTCCCGGGCTGCTTAAGTGTCTTATTCCGTTGTATTCATATCGGGTGACAGTTTTATTGGGGTCAACATCTGGGTTGACTGTTAAAGGACCGTAATTGTCTCCGCCAACGCAGTTTCCTTGGGGACAGTTCTGAGTTAATGATTTTGGCGGCGGTTGCGGAGTTCCTTGCTTCATTTCAAGGTTGGGTGGGGATTTTTTGGGAACCTTTACAGGCGGCAATGGTTTCACTTCGGGCTCTTGTGGCGTAGTGTCCACAGGGGGTTTGTCAGGTACTGTTCGGGGAGTTGTTTGTGGAGGCGTTTGCGCCTGTTGTGACATTGTCTTTGGAATTGTCATGAAGATCGCAACTATTAATGTCACAAGAATGGCTACTACACGGATCAGGTATCCAAACCCCTGATGTTGTCGGACCAATTTTTTTGTGTAACCAAACACTGCCAAGCAAACAAAAATGACGGCTAACCATGCCAACCAAGCAATCCCGTACTTCATCGCTAAAAACTCCCCAACAAAGGCCACGGCAGAACTAAGGTTCTCTCTGCCGTAATGTTCCATTTTCTCGTCCATTTTCTTGCGTATCCCCGCCAACCCCATAAAAAATCCAAATCGACTACAGAGTAGATAGGTGGATTATATATCCTGTTTCGTACCAGATAGAGACACTTGCACAAAAATCCCACAGACCGCACAAAAATAGAAGGTTTAGACGGGGTTTTTAGGCAAAGCCATTAGAATGGGGCGCGGTTGTTTGTTTTCTGTGAGTTACGACGAAATCTAATCGGCCGGAGTGACGATTAGAAATTCTCGGGGTTGGATCAGGTGTGGCGGCCGTTTCTGACCGCAGAAGCGCCGAGGACCCTGAGAAAACCGAGTGGTTGCCGGGTTCGGGATGCGTTTCAAGGCGCAGACGGGGATTTTTTGTGAACGTATTGTGGCGGGGCGAGTGGTGGTGGCGCTCGGTCGCCGTTCTCGTCTCAGTTTGTGGTGTAGCGGCTCGCATGTTGCGCCCTTATGTGCAGGGAACAAAGGCCCGACCTAAGTTAACATAAGATTTCTGTATATTCAAGAGTACACATCCCTGTTTGGGCATTAAACCCGATCTAGCGATTGGGGGCGCGAGGATTGTGTCGCACCGACGGCGCTCGGGCGTTTTCATTATGTCTACCCTGCAGCCGCGCACCCTTTGCAAAAGCGGCAAAGAGTGCGGCACCCTCAGAAACGAAGGCAACGGCAGAGAGCAATAGCAAGAGCAGTAATTCTGGGACTTGACGCGTCATTGGGGCGGGTTGGCGTGGCTTAAAGTGGATTCAGGCCGCTGAGGTTTGGAGATTTTGCGTTTTTGTGCTGTATCAGGATTTGGAATGTTTCGCCCATTCCTTCCGGGTAGATGAGCGTTTTGAAGAGCAGGCGGGCGCGGGCTTGCGCGGCCTCGCTCATGTCTTCGGATTGGAGATCAGCAAAATTGCTGGCTCGCGCGATAGCCATCAGGAATTTTGATTGCGATGTGAACCCTGTGCGTTCCAAGCCTCCGCGTCTTCCCGATGTCTCCAGCGCCGTGAAATTGACGTGGGCTGTCAGGTCCTGTTTGCCAGGGGCCTGGAGGAAATCCTCGCTGGCGCGGTGTTGCCGGTACGCAAGGAGCGTTCCGCGCATGTGGCGCTGGTCGTAGAGGTCGGAAGCTTCGTGACCGTAATCGATGGTGAGGGCGAAACCGGTTTGCAGGCGCTTGGCGGCTTCGGTAATCCAATCGTTGGCTTGAGAATTCACTTCAGCTTGCTGGCCGTCACGGAGAGTAATTCCCTGCTCGTTAAAATAGCGACTGAGTGCGGGAGAAGAAAGCGGGCCGAGTTCTTCGCGTAAGCCGTTCGGACCGTATCCAACATACAGTTCCCTTAGTTCATTGCCCTGGCCAACGACGCGGTGGACGGGCATGGCATCGAAGAATTCATTCGAAAATATGCAACCGCATGGAATGCCCATGGGCAGTTCAGAGGAGACGGCGAGATGTTTCGCGTCAATGTGAGGGCGCAGTGCGGCGCATATGGATGCGCGGCGTGCGGAGGAACGCTCGACGGCATAATAACGAAGCGCTTGGTAGAAATTGGGGAAAGCAATCGCCAAGAAGTTAATAATTTGCGATGCCAGCGCGCCCGTTCCCGCGCCAGCTTCGACGAGCAGAAATTCCCGGGGCTCGGCGAGTTGCGTCCACATTTCGTGGAGCTGGCGCGCGAGCAGCTTGCCAAACAAGGGGCCGGCGTCGACGCTGGTGAAATAATCGCGCCGCGGCCGCTGTTCGATCCTGGTGTAATAACCGTATTCCGGGTGGTAGAGACACGACTCCATGAATGCCGCAAATGTGATGGGACCATGCTGGCGCACGCGATCCGCGAGAATCGCGCTGAGCGCCGTGGAGCCGGTGACGGGTCGCGTCATGTGCATCAGTTCACCCTTTGCGGGTTGCGCGTGAACATTTCGACGATGTAGTCATGCAGGCAATCGTAAAGCTGCTTCTGGAATGTCCAAGGGAATTGAGCATTTTCGATTTCGCGCGGGCGCAGCTGAAAATTATAATCGTGGACGTCCGCTGTCGCTTCCGTCTTGGCCGGTTTATAGCGGATTTCGACTTCCACGCCATCGTTTGCCGTGCGTGCCGCGAAATCAAACAGAGGATGTTCGTAGCGGGCCAATTCGCGCTGGACTTTTTCAACCATTTCTTCGGTCATAGCGTTAATTTTATAACTTCGGCTGAAGCTCTGCGAGTGCGCTATTGAATACGCCGAACGCTTCCTGGTCGAAGAGCACGAAGTAGACTTTTTCCAGAGATGTGTGGCCTTCGAAATGTTTGGCTGTTTCGCGCAGCATGATTTCCGCGCACTCTCGCATGGGAAAGCCGGCTATGCCGGTGCCTGTCGCGGAAAAGGCGATGGTTTTGAGGCCTTTCTGCGCCGCGATGCGCAGCGAATGAGCGGTGGAACTGCGCAAGGATTGAGCGGAGGTGGTACCGCCCAACTGCATGCTGGCAGCATGAATCACCCATCGCGCTTTGAGTTTTCCACCGGAGGTGATGCCCGCACCGCCTACCGGCACCGGGCCGATTTCATCGCATTCGGCTTGAATCCGCGGGCCGCCTTTGCGGCGGATGGCCCCGACGCCTCCGCCGAGTTGCAAATCGTTGTTCGCCGCGTTAACGATTGCGTCGGTGTCCATTTCGGTAAGGTCGCCTTGCAGGATTTCCAGGCGATGAGTGGTTCTGGGCTGATTTGCCATAGGAAAACTTGTGTGCGCTCTCCGGTTACGGCGATGCCACGCCTACGGCGCTGGTTCGCGATAGATTGTCCCAGCATTGCTCCCAGGCCCTAAAAGATATGCGATGAGATTGTCCCGCATTACCGCTAAGCCTGGAAGGCTACTCTTTGCCGCCTTGAGAGCTTTTTCGCAAATTGCAATCCGTGAACGATTTATTTCTTTGCCGCGCCGCCACCATAATCATACACGCCGCGTCCGGATTTGCGGCCAAGACGGCCCGCTTTCACATATTGCGAGAGCAGCGGGCACGGGCGGTATTTCTCGCCGAGCGTTCTTTGCAGGTATTCAAGAATATTCAGACGGACGTCGAGGCCGACCAGATCGACCAGCTCAAATGGGCCCATGGGGTGATTCAGTCCCAACTTCAGAGCTTTATCGATATCTTCGGCCGACGCAATGCCTTCCTGTAGCATGTAGAACGCTTCGTTGCCGATCATGGAGTTGATGCGGCTGGTGATGAAGCCAGGGGATTCGCGAATAACGACGACTTCCTTGCCCATCCTGCGGCCTACTTCCGCGCAGGCTTGCGCCGTGGCGTCGGAGGTTTCGAGAGCGCGGACGATTTCCAACAGCTTCATTTTCGGGACCGGATTGAAGAAATGCATGCCGATGCAACTTTCCGCGCGAAATGTGATTGCGGCGAGTTCGGTGATGGATAGCGAAGAGGTGTTGCTCGCGAGGATAGCGCCGGGACGCGCGAACTTGTCGAAAATGGTGAAGATTTCCAGTTTCACTTCCATTTCTTCGGGGACCGCCTCGATGAGCAGATCGGTTTCGCGGCAGACATTTTCCACCGAGCTAGAGGTTGTAAGATTTGCCAGCGCCGATTTCTTTTGTTCCGGCGTGACCTTGCCGCGCGTAACACCTTCCTCAAGTGCTTGCTGGATGTAGGCGATGGCCTGCTGCAGCATTTCCGGCGAAACATCTTCCAGGATCGTTTTGTAGCCGCCGTAGGCCGCCGCGTAGGCGATGCCGCGGCCCATGGTGCCTGCTCCGATTACGCCGATTGTCATTACGTCCATGATTTCGAGGCGCTCCTAAACAATTTGGAGATGTTGCCGGGAATCCGAGCAAGAACAGACAATACAATATTTCCGCCCGCTATAGGCGCGCTATGCCTTCTTCATCGAAACCAACCACCACGCGGCCACCGGCAACAATTACCGGGCGGCGGATGAGGTTAGGTTCCTTGGCCATCATCCGAATCGCTTCCGCTCGCGATGGCGGGTTTTCTTTCATGTTTTTGTCACGGTACAGCTGGTTGCGCGTGTTCAAGAAATCTTTGTGGTTGCGATCGCCGATCAGTTTTTCCAGTTCCGCGGAACTGAGGCGGTCTTTATCCAGATCGCGAAAGTGGAGGTGGAAGCCGCGGTGTTCCATGTACGCGCGGGCTTTTCGGCACGTGGTGCAGGACGGCTTGTGCAGGAATAACGCTTTCGTGCCTTTGCGCTTTGCTGCCGCGCGGCGCCGTGTTTTGGTTCCGGTGCGCGGTCTTTTGATCGTTTTCTTCCTGACCATGTGACGGCTCCGTTCAGTAGCGTGGCACGGCTGGATCAATTTCGGTGGACCAGCGTTCAATTCCGCCGGACATCGAGCGCGCGGCTTCGACGCCTTGGGAACGAAGCCAAGCAGCTACGTCCAGGCTGTGCATGCCGTGATGGCAAAAAACCACGATGTCTCCGGCATTTTCCAGACGCTGGAGATTCGATGGGATTTCGCGCATGGGAATTAAAACCGAACCTTCGATATGGGCGGCATCATGTTCCCATTGGTCGCGCACATCCAAGAACAGAACTTTGGGATCGCGCGCCAGAAGGTCTTTTACTTCGCGCGGAGAAATTTCGATGTTTGCCGGTAGTTCTTCCATGTCAGTAGCCAAAGTCCGCGGGTGCGGACCAGGCGTGCTCCTTTATGGCCAGGCTGTCGATGCGCGCGACTCCCAGTTGCTTCAGGTATTCGCGACGGTCGGTCATCTGGATTACCCAGTGGGCCAGCCAGTTTTCGAAATCTTCCAGGCGGAGCGTTTGTTCGTGATACTGCGAAAAACAGGCGTGGTCGCGATTGTAATAGCCCTGAACCGGCGAAGGATGCGCGCCTCCGGGTTCATGCACAACGGCAGTGACCATGAAGCCGGGCAGCAGGGTGCGATTGGGATCGGACGCGATTACTGCAGGCGCGACGATTTCTTCCGTGACAACGATGATTTTCCGGGCGGCACGCGCGCCATCGACGGCCACGCCCAGGCTGCCCCAAATGTGCGCGTTGCCCGATGGGTCCGCGCGCTGCACGTGCAGGATGGCCACGTCGGGACGCAACGCACGTACTGCAATTAGTTTTTCTTCGCTTACGGGCGATGAAAACTCGCGGAGGTTGCCATTTTTTTTCAGCAGGTCGCTGCCGAGCGTGGCGTAGGTGGGAAGAAAGGGCACGCCCAGCGCTCCGGCGTGCAGCGCCAAGGCCATAGTGAAATTCGAATAATCCACTACCTCAAGGCGGCGCGGGATATTCTGCTCGACGGCTCGACGGAAGCAATAGCCTACCCCGGCTGAAACATTTCCAACCCACGCGGCCATCACACGCGAAACGCATCCAGCGCCGATCATTTGATCGAAAAGGATGTCTGAAATGGGGCCGACCAGCGTTAGATCCCGGCGGTTCTGGCGGACCAGCTCGTGGCCAGCCGCGAACGGAATCATCTGCTCGAGTTGGGCGCCGAGGAGGACCATCGAGCCGGAGGGGACGTGTCGCGCGATCGCTTCGCGCATGGTGATCAGCTTGGATTCGCTTGGCATCTCAATGCGTCCAGAAACGATTGGGATCGAGTTGCCGGATCACTTGCAGATCTTCTTTGCTGGGCGCCGGAGTTTCGGTGAGTTCGTCTGCCACACGCAGAGTCCAGCCGGTGTTTGCAAGGACTTCTTCGACGCTGACGCCGGGATGGACGGATGCGAGGTAAGTTTCTCCATCGTGGCCGAAGCGCAGCACGCCGAGAGTGGTGATGATCGCGGAGGGGCCGGAAATCGCAGGAAGCCCCTGGGCGCGACGCCAACTGTTGCCGGTGCCAAATCCCGGCGAGGTGATGTGCCCCACGGAATCGGACAGGCGGCCGCGATCGTGGGCCAGCATCACGACTGTGCGCTGCGCCAGGCACGCGATGTCGCACGCGCCGCCCGAACCTGGCAGGCGCTGCATTTCTTTGTGACGAAAGCCCCAGGTGGTGTTGAGATTGCCGAAACGATCGACTTCGGCTGCACCGAGAAAACCGACGTTGACGCGGCCTTGCTGCAGGAGGCCCATCACGCTGAGCATTTCGCCGCATTGCGAAGCGCCGCGTAGATTGGGGCAATCACCCATGGTGTAGAGCAATTCGGGCGACGGCGTTTCGCGGATGATGCCATTTTCAAAAAGGCCGACTGCGCCGGGAGCGTGCGTTCTGCGCGCGAGATTGAATGCCAGCATGGGCAAGCGCATGCCAACGAAAACCAGTTCGCCATCGCTTATTTCCCGCGCCGCTGCCGAGACCATCAGTTCGGCGAATGTGTATCCGCGCGAATCCGTTCTGGATTCCGATGGGCCGGTCATGAATTCGGTGTGCGGCTGGCTGGGATGTGCATGCAGTTGGGTCCGCGCGATCTCCGTTGCTGAAAAATGATTGCGGGAAATACCCGCCTGGCGGACGGAGTGGTGTTGAGTCCAGCCGCTTGAAACAGGAGCATGCTGCCGAAGCGGGGCGCTCGAATCAATGGCCCTGGAAATTCGGTTTGCGTTTCTCGAAGAAAGCATTGAGGCCTTCGAGACAATCCTGCGAATCGAAGCAATGTTTTTGCAGGCGAATCTCTTCGTCCAGCGCGGCTTCAAGTTCTTTGCGCTGCTCGGTGCTCATCTTGTGCTTCACGTCGCGCTGGGCGAGGCCAGCGCCAGCGGCCAAGCCTTCGGCGAACTTTTTGGTTTCGGCTTCGAACTGGTCGGCCGGTATCACGCGGCTCACAATTCCAAGGCGCAGTGCATCTTCAGCCGAGAGCATCTGCGCGGTGTAGAACAGTTCCGTGGCGCGCGCGGGGCCTACGATTCTTGGCAGAAAATAGGTGCCGCCGAAATCGGGGAACAATCCGATCTGAACGAACGATTCCGCAAATTTCGCCTGGTTGGAGGCGATCCTGATGTCCGCAGCGAGCGCCAGGTTCATGCCGCCACCGGCTGCCGGTCCATTCACGGCGGCGATTACGATTTTCGGCATGGTGGCAATAGCCAAAGCAATTTCTTTTCCTGCCGTGACCAGGGCTTCCACTTCGTTGGTGGCTTTGCGTTTGCGAGCGTCGCGCAGCACTTCCAAATCGCCGCCAGCACAGAACGCCCGGCCGGCGCCAGTCAAAACGACACAGTTGATTTCTCGATCCGCCTGGAAGCGTAACAGAGCATGGACCAATTGCTGGCCAAGTTCGATGTTCAGTGCATTCAATTTGTCGGGGCGGTTCAGGCGAATCGTAGCTACCGATCCGGCGCGTTCTTCCAAAACAACTGGAGTGGGGGTTGTTTGCTGTGTGGCTCCCATAGGTCGGCTGGTGTCCTTAGTCTTTCATGCTGTTCAAAAGCGCCGCAAGTTTTTTGAAATATCGTGTCTTCACGGCGCGCTCGGTGCCGCCGTTTATTCCGCTGGTTGACGGCAACACAAATACTTTAGCGCCGTACAATTCTTCCTTCTGCAGGCCGAGCTTGCAAGACCTGCCCGTAAATTTCTCATAAACCATTTTGCCGTTGAAGGCTACCAGGCGCGGGCGCAGGTCTTCCAGTTTTTGAGCCAGAAGCACGCGGCCCACGGCGAATTCGCGACGTTCGATTTCCTCCACTCCGCGGGTCGGACGCTTGACCAGGTCGGTCATGCCGATTCCGAATTCCAGGATGCGGCGATCATCTTCGTAGGTGATCGGTTCTGGAATCACGCCGGATTCGTACATGATCGGCCAGAATTGGTTTCCTCGCCCAGCGTAATAGTGTCCTACACGAGCAGAGCGATCGCCCGGGTTGGAACCCACCAGAATCATTCTCATACCCTTGCGGAGATAGTCAGGCAGTGTGCGCATTAATTGCTCTCGTGTCCTTGAACCTCGTTTCGATATAAGCGCGGCGTTCTACTTTACTTCCCTTTAAATACTGGCGGACGCTTTTCAATATAAGCCTTTAATCCTTCTTTTGCGTCTTCGCTGGTGAAAAGCTCCTGCTGCAATTCGCGTTCGAAAGCCAGAGCCTCAGCAAATCCTACTTCCGAACCCGTTACCACCGCGCGCTTCATCAGGCCGACGGCGTGCGACGCTTTATTTGGCGGGCAGAATTGCTTGGCATAGGCCATTACGTTTTCCCAGAAAGTTTCCGAGTCGAACAGCTGATTTACGAGGCCGTGCGCGAGAGCTTCTTCCATCGTGAATGTACGCCCGGTGGCCATGAACTCCAGGGCTTTGGCGCGGCCCACCAGACGTGAGAGGCGTTGCGTGCCGCCTGTGCCGGGCAGGACTCCTAAGTTCACTTCCGGCAGGCCCAGTTTGCCGCCATCTTTCTTTGCCAGGCGAATGTCGCAGGCCATCGCGACTTCCAGTCCTCCGCCCACGGTGTGCCCATTCAGCGCGGCGATCACCAGCTTGGGGGTCTGCTCAAGGCGGCAGAGCGTCTCGTTGGCATGCAGGCAGAAATAATATTTAAACGCCGGGCCGGCTTTGGTGAGCATTGGAATGCTGGCGCCGGCGCAGAAGAACTTTTCGCCCTTTCCGCGCAGCACGATCACATGCACGTTTTCGTTCATGCGGGCTTTCAGAATTGCCGCGTCCAGCTGCCGCATCATTTCGTAGCTGTAGGTATTTGCGGGAGGGTCGTCCAGTTCAAGAACGGCAATGCCGTCCTCTACGTCGAAATGGATCAATTGACTTTCTTCAATGGTTTGAGGAGCTGCCATCCATTTCCCTTTGCTTGAAAAAACCGTTCGAATGATTATCCGCCAGCGCTTGGCTTGTTCGCAAGGTTGCCGATGGTGTAGCAGTGTAAAGCGGTGTCCTGACGCAAAACAATCGTAGCCAGCCAGTGCGATTTTGCCACAAGCCCGCGAGGGCCGACTTCAGGGGCCGAAACCCTTTGCTATCATGTCGTGTATCGCGAGGTGGCCACCCTTCCCGCTTTGAGTTGCAGGCCGCGCATCGAGGCCAGATTGTGTGGAATCCAAAACATACTTTAAAACATCCAAGTTATTGATATCGGGGCGTTTGTCCGGTTGACCGATGAAGCGCCGTCAGACACGACGCCAACTTATGTTAACCTTAAAGCCTTCATGAGCACTTCTAAGATGAATCCGCTGCAACCGCGCGCACCATTGCCTTCGCAAGTGGTGAAGGACGATGAAGGCTCGCTTGTAGCCGCCGCCAAGGGCGGCGACATCACTGCCTTCGAGACTTTGGTTGGCCGGTATGAACGCAAGATTTTCCGGCTGGCGCAGAACATCACGCAGAATCGCGAAGATGCCGAAGACGTGATGCAAGAATCTTTCCTAAAATCCTACCAGCACCTGGGCGAATTTCAGGGCAACTCGCGATTCTATACCTGGCTGGTGCGCATTGCCGTAAACCAGGCGCTGATGAAACTGCGCAAGCGGCGGCCGAATCAAATATCGCTCGATGAGGAAATCGATACGGGCGAAGATACGATGCCGCGCGAGGTAGAAGACTGGGGACCGTCTCCGGAAGATCGCTACGAACAGACCGAATTGGGCGGTATTCTAAACAGCACCATCGCGGAGCTGGACCCACCTTTTAGAATCGTTTTTCAGCTTCGCGACATCGAAGAATTGTCAACCGAGGAGACGGCGGAAGCGCTAGGCCTTTCGATTCCCGCCGTGAAGTCACGGTTGCTGCGGGCGCGTTTGAAACTGCGCCAGAAACTGAACCGTTACTTTCACCGGGGTGAGAATTCGTGAACTGCAAGAATATCGTTAAGGAGCTTTCCAACTACCTGGAGGAGGCTCTGGAACCGTCGCTAAAATCTTCCATCGAACAACATCTTAATAATTGCGATGACTGCCGCATCGTAGTCGATACCACGAAACAGACCATTCAGATTTTCTGCAATTCCGAACCAGCGCCGTTGCCCGAAGATACGCGCCTGCGTTTGCGCGACGCGTTGTTCAAACACTTAAGCCATATACGCGCCGGGAATCGCCCTTAAACGACGCGCGCCTTGCCCGGGCGCGTTTCTGTTTCCCACAACGCTAGCTGCCTGCCGAGATTTCTTTCGCGCGCGATTTCATAAACACGCCCTGCGACTACGATATCTTCGGTGGCGATACCATTCGATTTGAAAAGTGTGATCTGTTCCGCATTGGACCGCCCTGGAACTTTTCCCGCGACAATTTCGGCTAGTTCTTCGACGTTTCCCCAGCGCCGCTTGTCGTCTCCGTACATCTGAATCAGATCGCCGGCCTCGATTTTTGCCTGCTCGCGCGAATCCGCGGCGATTACATCGCAACGGCGCACCGCTTCGCCGTCGAGTTCGTGTTTTTGCGGAAAATTGGCGCCAATCGCATTGATGTGCATGCCCGGAGCAAGCCAGCTGCCTAACAACACCGGCTCTGTGGAGGTGGTAGAAGTGACTACGATATCGGAGCCGCGAACGGCTTCTTCGGCAGAGGCGACCGCGTTTACCGGCAAATTCAGCTGCTCCGTCATTTCTTTTGCGAATTGCTCGCGCTTCTCTGGGCTGCGGCTGAAGGCGTGGACGCTTTGAATTTTGCGGACCGACGTGAGGGCGTGTAACTGGGTGCGGGATTGCAATCCAGTGCCGATAATTCCAATTTTGGTGGCGTCCTCCCGGGACATGAGGCGAGTGGCGAGGCCGCTGGCGGCTCCGGTGCGCATCTGGCCCAGGTAATCCCCTTCTATCATTGCGAGGAGTTCGCCCGCGGCTACTTCAAATAGCGGTATCAGGAAGCGCAGCCCTTGGTTGGAGCTGGTGTACATTTTCAAACCCATGTAGCCGCTGGTCGCGTCGGCGGCGCCCATGTAATGCAAATAGCTCTTTCCGGGGATGTGTAGACGCTGGCGGGAATGCAATTGCGCGCTGCCATCGGCGAGACGACGAAAAGAATCTTCCACCGCTTGTAACGCCAGCGGCATGGTAAGAATGCCTTTAACATCTGCTTCCGCTAGTAAGAGGGCCACGGACACGCTCCTGGATAAACTGATGGGCATTCCATGATAGCGCGGGGCGTGGCGATATCAGAAACCGATGCGGTAGCGCAGAACGCGCGACTCCGGCGCGTCGAGAACCAGCAATTCGCCGTGGGAGCTGACCGCCAGCGCTGGAGCTTTGCGAGCAGCTTGTCCCAGCTGAGGAGCGAGATCCATGTCTAACCGCGGGCTGCCGTCAGTTCCGACGACGTGAAGCATGCGGCCGTCGGAATCCATCAAGAATATGCAATTGTTCCAGACGGCGAAGCCCGCGTTGGGATTCCAACTGACTCCTCTGTCGGCCGGGGTGATTTCATTTACCAGATAACCGTCGCGCATGAGTTTCATAATGCCGCCGGAGGGCGTCGCGAGATAGAGAAGATCATCCGGGCCCTGGATCAATGGGCCGAAGCGTTTTGAGCCGGGGAAAGTTTCGCGAGGCTGCCAGGTCTGCACTAATCGCAGCCTGGGCGTGTAGGTCAGTATCTTTCCGGCGCTGGCGTCGAGTACATGGATCTGTCCGTCATTTCCGACCGCTACGCTGAGCGAATTTCCCGCGACGGGACGGTTTCGGATGCGCAGTTCGCGATAGCGATCGCCGGTGGGAAGAAATATGAAGACGCTGTAGCGCACTGGGTCGGTAACGTACACTGCGCCGCCGCGATCGACCGCGATTGATTGCGGATGATTCAAGCCGTCTTCCTGAAATGAGAGAAGCGGTTTGCCTTGCGGGGCGAACTTGGAGATGAAACCGCTGCCGCCGTCAGCGATGAAGACGTCGCCCAGCGAGTTGGTGGCAATGCCGGTGGGATCTTTAAGCTGGCCTGGACCGTCGCCTTTCGTTCCCCATTCGCCGATGTATTGCAATGTAGGGGCGGCGGACACGGATTTTTGCGCGAGTGCCACGGGAAGCTGCGAACACCCGGCGATGCCGACGGAATACGGCAGGAGAAAAAATAATCCGGCGATGCAAAAGCATTTCGGCATACGAATCAATTTATCCCAAATGAGCTTAATCGAAACCGCCAATCATCGGCGATGAAACGGGGTGATTAACGCTTGCGTTTGTGTTTTGCCGCAGGGGCGGCGGTGTAATTCACGCGGCGAACTAAGGTCTGATGCATTTCGTAGGTGCGCGCCGCGGGAGGTGCGTGGCCAATGTCCTGGAAAGAAAATCTCACGTCGCCGTGCTGGCTTGGCGCTGCGGTCAACTGGATTGGCAATTTTTCGCACAGGCCGCTTTCGACGAAGGCGGTCTCGTAACGCGCTTTCTGCTTGCCCCAGGTGTAGACCCGCATCGTGGTGAAGTCGCAGGGCTGGCCTTCGGGACCTTGCGCGCCAACCAGCAGGTATTGCGGGATCTGCTGACCGTTGGCGTCCGGAACGTGATTTAGCTCCGTCCAGGCGACGATTCGCATTCCCGCCGAACTGCTGTAATCGGAAAGCGGCTGCGGAACGTCTAGTTCCACGAAACGGCTTAGCAACCAGCCCGCGAGTACACCTTGATCGGAGGTGTGGGCGCGCACGAACCACCAATCTTCTTTTTTGCCTTCGGGCGCGGTGCCGGCGGAATCCGGTTCCGAACTATCGTGAGTGGCGGGATTGATTTGCGCGGGCTGGCGTGACAGCAACTCCAAGGGAACATCCTTGAACAACCGGCGAACGCGAATCGTGTCGCGTCCCGGTCCAAAATGCAGGTTACTTAACACTCTGGTGTGTCCGCGTGCCGCCACTGGCATTCCTTCGGACTTCTTTTCCAGATCTTTTAGTGTTTGCCAGGAGTCGGCTGAAAGTAAATCGTGTTCCAGCACCCATCCTTCCACTCCCTGAGGCGTGCGGATTTTCACCTGGTCCTGAAATCGCTGTAGGACTGCGAGACGCTCGCCGAAACTGATTGTGGCGATGGGTTCGCGCACCTGTGCCGATGTGCTCCACACTGTAACAGTGCGATTCCCGGAATAGGCAATTTCCTGTGGCTGCTTGGCGTGAAAGGCGAAGTAAATTCCGACCACCACGACGGCCACGAGCGCGAATCCCAGTAGTATTTTACGCGTCAACGATGGTCACCAAAAAAGGCTCTGTACTTCGCCGCGAACTGGAGGCTGTTACGATATGTCAGCTGATGTGCGATTGTTTCGGTCAGGTGCATGGCGGTGCCATTGCGTGCGACTTTAGGGTAAGCGGAAATCTTACACTAATCCTTGAGCGTCGTTGGTTTGATGTACGGCGGGTTCCCAGCGGTTGGCGGCAGATTTTTTTGTTCTGTTACAATGCGAACCGCATGGGCGCTGGTTCGTGCGCGATTATCTTGGGAGGGGTGGGATGAATAGCCTGGAGAAATTTAAGCCGCTGGCTCTTTTGTTTTTGCGGCTGGCGATCGGCGCCATTTTTATATATCACGGCTATCCCAAACTCTTCACACACACGCACGAGACCATGCAGGGATTCAGCCACATGGGATTTCCACCGTATTTTGCTTATATCTCCGGAATACTGGAATTTTTCGGCGGCTGTTTGCTCATCGTGGGCTTATTTACGAGAGTAGCGGGATTATTGCTGGCGTGCGAAATGGCTGTGGCTTTGATCAAAGTGCATGGCTTGCTTTCGGCGCCGAGTAAAGTAGATAACTACCAGTTTCCTCTGGCGATGGCTGTGGGCGCGTTTGCGCTGGCAACATTCGGGGCTGGTTTGATATCTCTCGATCAGGCTGTTTTTGCGGCAGGCCGGAAGGGTCCCGCGCGCAAACCTAAAGGCAAGGATCGCGAGTAATGTTTTTCGATCCGCCGAAGCGTTGTGAACTTCTTTTATGCCGTCTGCGTCGAACCGCGATCGGGCGCGGCTGGAGTAATCGGTTGAGCCATCACTTCTACCGGCAGCGGCAAGGGAGCTTTGGGCATCACCAGCCAGGCCACAACGTAGCCTAGAACCGCCGGGACCAGTGGGACGGGGACAATGACCAGCAAAACCCAGACCAGGCGCACGATGGTGGAATCGACTTCCAGGTATTCCGCGATACCACCGCATACGCCGGCGATTTTGCAATCGGTGGAAGAGCGCATCAGACGCTTGTGAATGACAGGGGCGTTTCCTGGTGCTGCGTGCTGCTGCGCGCCGCAGTAATAGCAAAAGTTCGAGTATTCAGCGATGTCTTTACGGCAATTAGGGCAATTCATCGTATCCCTCCCGCAGGCGAACCAGTAGGCTGGTCCTCATTATCTACATACGAGCGGTTTGGTCAAAAAGTTTCATGGCCGACTGGCGGAACTTAGGATCCGCTCAGCGCCTTGGATTAAACGAGGGCTGTGGAATTCGCCCGGCCCGTTCCACGCAATTGTTTTCTGTTGGGAGCCCTGGAACAAGCAGGACTAGTAGGAGGTCAACTCGCGAATTGCACGGACGATGTCTTCGGTTTGCGGCAGGATTTCGTCTTCGAGCTTCGGCTGGTAGGCGACGAAAGTGTCAGTGGCCGCCACTCTGCGAACTGGGGCGTCCAACTGGTCGAACATTTCGTCGGCGATGCGTGCGGCTATTTCCGCGCCGTAACCCCAGGAACGCGTGTCCTCGTATGCCACGAGGACGCGATTCGTTTTGCTCACTGTTGCGGCGACGGCGTTCCAGTCGTAGGGACTGAGTGAGCGCAGGTCGATGATTTCGACAGAGATTCCTTCACGCGAAAGTTCGGCCGCTGCTACTTCGGCGCGATGGACGACCGCACCGTAGGTGATGATGCTGGCGTCGGTGCCCTCGCGAACCGTGCGCGCTTTGCCAAACGGAATGGTGAAATCCGGCCCAGGATATTCCGAGCGATTATACGGCTGGCGGTAGAGATGTTTGTGTTCGAGAAAAAGCACCGGGTCATCGGAACGAATCGCGGTGCGCAGCAGGCCGCAGACATCTAAGGCGGTGGAGGGCATCATGACGCGCAGACCGGGAATGTGCGTGAAGGTTACCTCGCCGCACTGGCTGTGATAAATGGCGCCGCCGGTGAGGTACCCGCCTATCGCAACTCGGACCACCACCGGTGCTTTGAAATGGCCGCCTGAACGCCAGCGTATCGTGGCCAGCTCATTGCGAAGCTGCATCATGGCCGGCCAGATGTAATCGAAGAACTGAATTTCCGGCACGGGCTTGAGGCCTCGAATAGCCATACCGATCGAACGGCCTACAATGTTGGCTTCAGCCAGCGGCGAATTGAAAACGCGCTGTGCTCCGAATTTGCGCTGGAGGCCTGCGGTGGCTTTGAAAACACCGCCCTTCCCTTTCACCGTTGTGAGGCTGTCTTCGCGGCTGCAGTCCGCGACGTCTTCACCGAAGACCACGATGCGCTCGTCGCGCTTCATTTCATCCTGCAGTGTGGCGGCGACCATTTCCACCATCGTTTTTGGATGGCCTTCTTTCTTCTGCTGGGATTCGAACTCACGCGATGTGGGATTGACGTCCGGCGAGTAAACCCATTTGTAAATCGATTCGCGCGAGGGGAGTTCAGCGGCGAGCGCGCGGTCCGTGGCTTCCACAATTTCGCGATCAACTTCCGCTTCCAGTGCTTCTATTTCGCTTTCTTCCAGAATTCCTTCGCGTACCAGGAATACTGCGAATTTCGGCAAGGGGTCGCGCTGCGCTTCGTCCGAGCGCTCGGCTTCGCATTTGTAGAGTTTTTCGTCGTCGGAGAGCGAGTGCGAATAGGGGCGCGTTACGTGCGCGTGCACCAGCGCGGGACCTTGGCGCGTGCGGCAGTGCTGGGCGGCGCGGCTCAATACGGCGTAACTTTCGAGGGGGTCCGTGCCGTCGCATTCTTCGACATGGAGATGCGGATAATTCGTAAGCAGCCGGGAGATGTTTCCGCCCGGAGTCTGCACTTCGACGGGCACGGAAATGGCATACCCGTTGTCTTCAATGAGGTATAAAAGCGGCAAGCGCTCGTTGCTGGCAGTGTTCAGCGACTCGTAGAACTCGCCTTCGCTCGTGGTGCCGTCACCGGCGGATACATAGACAATCTCGTCGCGATGAAATGCTACCGTGCCGCCAAGAGGGGCCTTGCGCGCCTGATCCAAGGCTTTCGGGAATTTCTCGTAGTAGTGGGAACATTCCGCCGCGCCCGTTGCCTGTAGAAATTGAGTGCCGGTCGGAGACGAGCGTGTAACCACGTTCAGATCCTGATTGCCCCAGTGCGAAGGCATCTGGCGGCCACCGGATGCGGGATCGTCTTTCGCTCCAACACCCTGTAATAACATTTCATAGGGGGTCACACCGAGCATGAGCATCAGAGCGCGATCGCGATAATGTGGAAAAAACCAGTCGTGGGATGGCTTCAGGACCAGACCTGCCGCAGCAAGAACAGCTTCATGCCCCGCGCCGCTGATTTGAAAGAAGATTCTGTTTTGGCGCTTCAACTGAATCTCGCGATCATCCAAGCGCCGCGAGAGAAACATGGTGCGATAAATGCGGATCAATGATTCACGGTCAAGGCCGTGGTATTTGGTAGCGTCGAACTTCGCTATTTTAATCTTGGCTTGGGTGGCCATTGGCTCTCTTTCGCCCAGGGAGTTCGCCGCAGGAACAGGTACAAGCCATTATAGCCAAACGGCGTGCACAAAGAGAACAATGCGTTCGTCAGGTTTGCGAATTATATCGACGGATGCCACGCGCGGCCCGTTTCCAAAATTCCCCGTGGACTATGCCGCTGACGGATTGCACCCGCTACGACAGTGAATCGAAGAGTTCGGCCGTATCGCTGAATTCCGGATCGCCCTGACGGATGATTTCCGCCTTCGCGGACTTAAAAGGCTCCTCGGTGGGAATGCGGTCTAGCCAGCGTTGGTGCGAGAGCTTCTCGTGTTCGGAAAAATCTAGCCGGACCAGAACGCGGATGTGGGACGCTGAGGCATCTTCTTTTGCAGAGCGCTTTTTCTTCGCCGAGACGGCCTTGGGTTCGGACTCTCCCGATTCGTCTGAGCCGTTTGGATCTTCGCGTTCAAATTTCAGTAGCATTTTCTTGCCGAGACGGAAACCCTGGGTCCAACTGTCCACTCTGTGGCGGGCTTGTTGCGCTGCCTCTTCATTCGTCTCGAAATCAAAGATCAGGAAGTCATGGGCCATGTCTTATCTATAGCAAAGTACCGTGGCCGGTGGCTAGCGATTAGTGGTCGGCTAAGCAAGTGCTGATGAACGATCGGACGTGAGAATGCGAACTCGAAAGAACCGCGATTGACGTTCCCGTTCTGAGCAGACAAGTCGAAGCTGCACAGAACGGTAGCGCACATACAGTCCTAAGCACGCTGAAAAAACCTGATAATTCAATCAAACATTGGCATTGCGCCAGCCCTCCACACCGTGATAGCTTCAGCGAACAAAAGGCGAAATGCTACGGTGGGACGGGAGTCCGTTCGTCAGCGCCGATTTACTCGAAATGGGGCTTGGGGAGAACTTGTGGCGAATGCGCAACAGGGGTCGGCAGGGGGCTTGGCTGTCCGCCGCGACGGGGAGACGTTGGAGACGGTACAGCAGGCGCTGGAGACGTTGGTAGCCCGCTATCGCGCTGATGAGGTTCTGACCGCCGTCAAACATATTCCTGCGCGCGAGGGTCAATACAGGCCGATGCCGGCATGGGTGCGGCCTGAACTAGCTGCGGCATATCGCGGAAAAGGTATTGAGAGGCTTTACAGCCACCAGGCAGCTGCGGCAGCGCTCGCAGGCGAGAACAAAAACTGTGTGGTAATTACGCCGACGGCTTCAGGGAAAACGTTGTGCTACAACCTGCCGGTTTTGAATGCGGTGCTGGAAAACGCAGACACGCGAGCGCTTTATCTCTTCCCTACCAAGGCGCTGGCGCAAGATCAACTGGCCGAGTTGCACGATCTGGCGACACGGCTGGATGACTGCTTCGGCGTCTTCACGTATGACGGCGACACTCCCAGCGATGCGCGCAAAGCGATCCGTGAGCGCGGACACATCATTCTGACGAATCCGGACATGTTGCACGCCGGGATTCTGCCGCACCACACGAAGTGGACTCGCGTTTTTGAAAATTTGCGTTACATCGTCATCGATGAATTGCACACTTATCGCGGAGTTTTTGGCAGCCATTTGACGAATGTGCTACGGCGGGTTCGCCGGATCGCAGAATTCTATGGTTCCAAACCGCAATTTATTTGCTGCTCGGCGACGATTGCGAACCCCGGCGAGCTGGCGTCGCAATTGATCGAAGATACGGTTGAAGTTGTGGAAGAGAATGGAGCCCCTGCGGCGGAAAAAGTTTTTGTTTTTTATAATCCGCCGATGGTGAATCGCAATCTGGGAATTCGCCGCAGTTATTTGCACGAGACCACGCGCGTAGCTAAGGAACTGCTTGCGCGGACGCTACAGACGATTGTTTTTGCCAATAGCCGGTTGCATACGGAGCTTCTGCTGACTTACTTGCAACAAGCGAACCGGCCACCGCCCGGCGGGACTGAGCCGATTCGCGGCTATCGCGGCGGCTATCTGCCGGGGGAACGACGAGAGGTGGAGCGCGGCTTGCGCGACGGACGCATTCGCGGCGTGGTGGCGACGAACGCGCTGGAACTAGGGATCGATATCGGATCGCTGGACGCGACCGTGATGGCCGGATACGCGGGATCGATTGCGTCGACGTGGCAACGTGCCGGACGTGCCGGGCGGCGCAGCGGAACGTCGTGTGCGGTGATGGTGGCGTCGTCCGCGCCTTTGGACCAATTTATTGTGCAACATCCCGAATATTTCTTTGGGCGCTCGCCCGAGCATGCGCATGTGCAGCCGGATAATCTGGATATCCTAGTGAATCATGTGAAGTGCGCGGCGTTCGAACTGCCGATCGCTCCCGATGAAAGATTCGGCCGCGTCGAACTAGCTGGCCTGTGCGAACGGCTTGCTGAGGCGGGATACCTGCATAGCAGTGGTGCGCATTGGCATTGGGTGCAGGAGGCGTACCCAGCCGATACCGTGAGCCTGCGGTCGGTGACTTCCGACAATTTCATCATCATCGATACGACCGGCGGCACAAATGGCGATGAAGACGGCGAGCCGGAGGTAATCGGCGAGGTGGATTTTTCCTCGGCGCTCACAACCGTGCATCCGAAGGCGATTTACATTCACCAGGGGCAGCAATATCACGTTGAGCGCCTGGATTTCGAACAGCGCAAAGCTTACGTGAAAAGCGTGAATGTGGATTACTACACGGACGCGATTCGTTATACGCAGGTGCGGGTGCTGGAGATTGCCGCGGAGGAGAGAATCGCTGCCGCCGCGGGCAAGGCTCACGGCGATGTGTTGGTCCGCTCCCAAGTGGTGGGTTTCAAGAAGATCAAATTCTTTACTAATGAAAACGTGGGGTCCGGAAAACTTGAGCTGCCTGAGAACGAAATGCATACGACTGCTTTCTGGATCACGCTGGAGCAGAAACTGCTGAGTGAATTGCCGTACGCGTTGTCCGACCGTCAGTCCGGCATTTTTGGATTGTTGTACGCGATGGCTTCCATGGCAGCTTTGCTGCTGATGTGCGACGGGCGCGATTTGGGGACTGCCGTCGGCGAGCGCCCGGCGGCAAGTCCGGGCATTGAAACCGATTGGCAGAATCATGATTCGGCAACCGTGGGGCCGAATGCACTCAAGGAATTCTTCGAGCCTAATTTGTATTTGTACGACGCTTATCCCGGTGGGATCGGATTCAGCGAGCCGCTTTTTCGGGTGCACGATATTTTGCTGGGCCGGACGCGTGAGCTGATTGTGAGTTGCGGGTGCGAGAGGGGCTGCCCTTCGTGTGTGGGGCCGGCTGGCGACAAATGCGAGAAGACGAAAGAAGCGGCTTTGGCGATTCTGAATAAGGTGTGCAGTGAAGGCGTTGAAATGGGAATTACGCCGTGCAACGCTTTGGTTGATCAATGATCGAAATGTATTCCGCGAGACGCGCAAAACACGACGGCAAAAGGGTGAAGACAATTAAACGGAGAGCTCGCTCACATGAATCTGCGCGATAAATTCGCGTCGTTGGCAGCGCTTAGACCGGCTAAACGGTCCGCTTCGCGAATCGAAGCGCGACCGCGTCCGACCGGCGATGCGGGCAAGGGCTACCGCGCTGTGCTGCCCGATGGCGCCTTGCAACTCGCGGAACTGCTGGGTGCATCGGAATTGACCAATTCCTTTGGCGAACACTTGACCGTGCGCAAGTGGTTCTCGGAAGCGATCGGATGTAAACCGCCCGACGGAATGCTCAACGAATCGGCATTGCGACTGCTCGCGCCAATCTCTTGCGATGAGGTGAGCGATCCTGGCCGCTGGCTTTTTCTCGATGCGGAAACGACTGGGTTGATGGGCGGGACTGGAACGTATCCGTTTCTTGTGGGAATCGCTTGGTGGGATGCCGGCGGTTTGGAAGTTGAGCAGTTCTTTATGCGTGAACTGAGCGAGGAGCACGCATTGCTGATGACTCTGGCTGAGCGTATGGCCGAACGGCCCGTGCTGGTTACATTCAACGGCAAATCGTTCGATTGGCCCCTGCTGGAAACGCGCTACCGCATGACGCGAACCTTGAAGGCTTCGGCTCCCCGCGCACATCTCGATTTTTTGCATCCGGCCCGCAATTTGTGGCGCATACGACTGGGATCCGTGCGGCTGGCGGAACTGGAAAAACATGTGCTGGGTTTCCATCGCGGGGCGGATTTGGTTTCGGAAATGATTCCGCAATTTTATTTTGATTATTTGCGAGGCGGTTCGCCGGAGCCACTGGTGCAGGTGTTTCTCCACAATCAGATGGATCTGCGAGGTCTGGCGGGGCTCGCCAGCCGGATACTTTCGATGCTATCAGAGCCGGAAATGCACGGCGCCGACGGTTTGGAGCTATTTGGTATTTCGCGGATCTGCGAGCGACGCGGCGAAACAGCGCGCGCCAGGAAGCATTACGCGCAATCGCTCACCGCAGATTTGCCCCCGGCGACAGGGCGCATGGCGCGCGGCTGCCTGGCGCGGCTTGCCAAACGTGATGGCGACCTGCCGATGGCGCGTGAACTGTGGGAGAGCAACCTGGGAAGTTCGCGCGACGGCATCGAAGCCTATGAGCAATTGGCGATCTTTTACGAGCACGAAGCCGGTAATCCGCAGCGCGCCGCGGAACTGGCACATGAAGCATTGGTAGAGCTGCGCCGTGGCCGCACGGCAGGCTTGTTGTCGGCGGCGCTGAACCGTCAATACCGCGCGCGATTTGAGCATCGTCTTAGGCGCCTGGAACGGTTGAAACGGAAGGCCAGGCAGCCGCATTTACACGGCGTCGAAGCTGAGTCCGCGGCCGTTGATTGAGAATCCAATCGGCAGGGGCAGGAGAGGGTTTACATGTTTGACTCGGATAGGGCGACGACACAGGATGCGAGAAGCTCCAAGAACGAGGAACAGGTAATGGACCAGACAACGGATCCTGATATCCGGAAGCAACTGGAAAAGCGCCGCGATGCCTTGCGCACGGTGATTTCTTCGGGCGCGTCCGCGGCACCTGCTGCGGCATTTGTAGGACTTTTGAATGAAGTGGATGCGGCGCTGCATCGCATGGATGAAGGGACCTACGGGATTTGCCCGGCGTGCAACGATTCCGTGGAAAAAGAAAGGCTGCTGTCCGATCCACTGGTGAGGATGTGCCTGGATCACATGAGCAGCGACGAGCATCGAGCCCTGGAGCGGGACCTGGAACTTGCCGCGCAAGTGCAGCGCGGGCTGCTGCCGCGTCCGGACGTGCGATTCAAGGAATGGCAGGTTCATTACCAATACAAGCCGGCGGGTGTAGTCAGCGGCGATTATTGCGATTTGATATTGCCCGGGAATGCAGACGACGAGTTTGTTTTTCTGGTGGGGGATGTGGCCGGCAAAGGGGTGGCTGCGGCACTGTTGATGACGCACCTGCATGCCATATTCCGAAGCCTCGCGAGCGTCACCATGTCGCTGGATAAATTGCTGGAAATGGCTAATAGCGTCTTTTGCCAGAGCACCATTGCGGGGCAATATGCGACGTTGGTCTGCGGACGGTCTGGCCGCCACGGAGAAATTGAGATTGGCAGTGCGGGACATTTGGCGGCATTGCTGGTGGCGAAAGACGGTGTGAGGCAAGTGTCTTCGACTGGCGTGCCGTTGGGAATGTTTGGATCCAGCCGGTACACGATTGATCGACTGCAAATGGACGTCGGAGATAGCTTGATTCTTTACACTGACGGTATTTCGGAAGCCGTGAATGCGTCCGGTGTCGAGTATGGGGCTGCGCGTCTTTTGACCGTGGCGTCGGAGCGGCATGGATGGGTGCCGCAAGAACTGGCGGCAGCGTGCCTCAAGGACGTAAAGAATTATTCGGGTAGTGGGAAACAATCCGACGATCAGACGTTGATGGTGATCCACCGGACTGCAAATGACTTTTCTCTGAATGACTGACGACTTCGCCTGGCATGTATTTCGTCTGAGCCCGCCGTTTATTTTGCCCGCCACACCTGTAAAAAAATGACGATTAGAATCAGGGGCCGTTGTTTTTTTTGAATGAGTTACGGCGATTTCTAATCGGCCGGAGTGACGATTAGAAATTGGCAAATGAAGGTCGATTTTTGAGGGTAACGGCGCGAGGTTCCAGGCCGCGGAGTCATTCTGGAGGCGAATATTTCGATCCGGTGGCGTGGTCCGGGAGACGATTTTTCCCCTTTCGGCAAATTTGTCAATGGCGACGAACGTGTGAGAGAGGCTGCGAACCTCTGGGCTGGGTTTTCGCGGCGGGGTGAAGGCAAACTTTTCGCCGCCGAGCAATGTTCGGAATTTTTTCATTTGAATTTGTTCCCTTGTGACGTTAGCACTTGGGCGACTTGAGAGATATTGAGCGCAAGGACAGGTGAGGGACAGGACCGGTACTAGCTGTACGAAATCACTTTGCGGCCTATGTCTTGACTCGAACGACTCAAAGGCGTAAGAAATCTCAAATGTGTATGATTAGATCAGTTGATTGGAGCTACCACACGATGGATGAGGAACGCTTTGATCGAGCTTGCCAGTTAAAAGACGATGGAAAGTTGGAGGAATCGCTTCAGGAATTTATTAATATCGCGAACGATACTGACGATTGCGACGACAAACCCGCAGCGATTCTGTACGCGGCCGCATGTCTCAAAATGATGGGCGACTGGCAGCGCGCTAAAGAGCAACTGGACATTGTAAGATTGTTAGTCGCCGACTCGAATCCAGAAAGCGAGAATCCTGAACGAGCAGAGTGTCTTAGGATCGCAGTTGCGTTTGAAGAAGGCGATATTCTAGGTGGGGAGGGTCGTTCGGAAGAGGCATTGGCCGCGTTTTCTTCTTTGCTTTCGAGCTTTGCCGAACAGCTTCGCGAGCCGTTCTTCCGTTCGCTTTACGAGATGACACAGATGCGCCGGGCGTTTTTACTTGTCGATCTCGGGCGCTGGCGTGATGGCTTGCCCATTCTAGAGGAGGCGGGATCGTTTGAACGTCATGACGGTTCGGTTGAGTTTTATTTGGGTTACAGCTACGTTGCGAGCGGCGACAGAATTAGAGTTGGAGCGAAGTTAAGAAAGTCACTTCAGATGGGTTTGCCGAAGCACCTCGAATACCGCGCGCACTGCGAACTTGGAAGGAATTACCACAAGCTGGAAGACTACGAACTTGCGAAATTGGAGCTAGAGAAATGTGCTCAGACGGCGGACCCAAATTACATTCGACAGAGTCAGCTTTGGAGATGGATCGAAGTCACTTGTCGACATTTGGGATTGAAACGCGAGGCTGAGCACTATAGACAATTGGCGAATCCCTCGTAGCGGCTGGCAGGCTTTCGAGGCGGATGTGACGTTTAGCACGCGGGCGACGTGAGAGATATTGCGAGAAGCTAACACTGTGGATGCGAGGAACAGCACGGATGCATCGAGCAGTGCTGCTTATCCATGCTGGGAGTAAGGAACGGACTCAGCGCAGAGACGCAGAGAAAATAAGCGCCGATAGCGGGAACTGATTTTCGAGAGGTATTTGCGCTGTCGCTTGTGGCGCCGGAGAAGGGGTCCAGCCGATTGCGTGGGTGATCTTGTCGAAGGTCTCTCGCGTGGTGCCCTCGACGGTGAGGCAAGCGGCGTCAACACAGCGCAGGAAAACTCCCCCGGAGTCGGTCTGAAATTGAATGAAATTCGCAGCTCGAACGGGTTGCGTTCGTGTTTTGTATTTTTTCGCCAGAGCCTCGCTGTATTGACCGAAGAATCGCGCGGCATCGTCGGCGTTGTCCAGGGCGAGGCGAAAAACCAAGGGATGGTTTTTAGTTTTTGCATCCTCGAATGTGGCGTAGCGATCGCCTTTCCAGGCTGGCGAAAGCAAGTCGGCGCGGTTTTCGTCGAGAAACTGTTTTAGGATCTCGCCGAACCCGAATTCGCCCATGGTATTCTCTTCCAGCAGTTTCCAATCGTCCGGAACCAAACCTTTCCATTGCGGAAGCGCGACCGCCTCGGGTTTCACATTTTGCAGGTACAGATCCGGGTGAATTATCTGCTGGGTGGAGAGCGGAGGGTTCTGGAAGATCAGGTGCAGATCCTGCCAGCCGGTGTGCGCCTTCAAAAATTGCTGGGTGAAACCGGTGCCGGCGAGATAGGGAAATAGAAGTTCGTCGCGAATATAAATCGGGGCTTTCGCCAGGTTCGGATCTTTATCCATTTCGGTGACGGCGCCGGCGCGAATCAGCAGTGTGACATCCGGCAAATCGCGCACGCCAAGTTTCTGGTCCAGCATCTGGTAGTCAACCATGGCAGCGAGCGCCGAGCCCTCGCTGACGGCGTCCCGCGCAAGCTCGGCATCATCATTAGGGCGAGCGGCCTTGATCCACGGGTCAATGTGGAACGACTGGTCTTCCAGCGCGTGAGTGAGTTCGTGGGACATTACCGTGCGCTGCTCGTCGGGCGGAATCCAATCCGCAATATAAAATTCCTTGGCTTTCGGATCGTACAGGCCCGCTACCTGGTCGGTTAAAACGTCGAGCATGAAAGCGTCCAGCGGGAAATCCCTGGGGATCAGGCCAAAGGCCTCCAGCGTCTTTTCATCGGCGTAACGCTGAGCCTCGTTTTTATCTTGTTTTTCCTCGCGAACCAGGTAATCGCGAACTTCCTCCTTCGATCGCAGACTCTTCTTGAGGGGTTCCTTAATGGGGAGATCCAGAATCTTGCTCATCTGAGCTAGGACTTCGTCCGCGGCTTTGATGAACTCCGGACTCGAGGAGGGTGGAGCCGATTGCCAGGAAGTCCGGGCCGCGGCATTCGATTCCGCTGGCGGAAACGAGTGCTGACCCGCGAAAGTCACGCCACATCCGAATAAGACCGCCACGCCGAGAAGCCGTGTGGCGACGGCTGGACGTTTTATTCCGCAACGAAACTGCATCCCTTCCCTCCGGAAAAGTGTTTGCACTACAAGAATAACAGGTTCTTTGGAGGCGCACCGGCGGGACTAAGGAGTCTGTGCGGCAACTCGAAATTCCTGGCCTTATTGGCTAAACGCCGCTTGAACCAGCGTCTTTACGTCTAAAGCACGTGCCGCGCCACCGCGCTTGTTCTTGTTCGAAACGAGATTATCCGGTGTCGCTGACCTCCTGAGAAAGCGGGTTTTTCCGCAACCGCGAGGCAGTGCCCTGACCAAGGCAGCGATCCGCACAGAGGTACGAGCGGGCATGAGGTTAGGGGTTCGGCACGATGATTTGGCAAGAACCAGATCCCGATACTTCGTCACGAATTTATGCGCGGGCTGGTACTGTGCCTTTCCAGAACCAAACCATGCCGCTCAAGCGCTGCTCTAAGGTGAGACTCTGCAGGCCGGCATTCGTAAGCAACTCGCGGAGATGCGATTCTTCGAAGCGGCGATTGTATTGGGCGACACGGGCCCAGGTGAGGAGCTTACTGGTGTCACGGGAATTCAGCCGATTCTCGCGAGCGTGAATCCTGGCTCGGGCGACGGACATAGACGCGTGGGGATCCATGGCGGCAACCACACCTGCGGGATGGGTGACGCGCACCATTTCCTGGAGAGTGGCGACCATGTGTTCCACAAAATAGAGAACGCCAGTGGCATAGCAGTAGTCGAAGGAGCCGTCCGTAAAAGGCAGGCGCTCCGCGCCTGCGAGATGGAACTTCACATTGCTTCGTTCCCTAGCAGCCAGCTTCTTTGCAATTCCCAGAAGCCTGCGGCTGCGATCGACACCGGTAACGTCGTAACCGGAGTGAGCCAAGGAGCGAGCGATATGGCCGGGACCGCAACCGACGTCGAGAATGCGAAGCTTGCCCGAGCCGTTGTGAGAGACGGGCAGATTGAGGGAGGTTACGAATTCGCGTCGAATCTCCGCCTCGGGTCCAGAGGCGAGCTTTCGGGAGTAATAGCCTGCGCCCAGTTCAAAAATTATCTGCTTGAAGGGGTCTCGGAGAATTTTAAGCAAAAATTTTAGCCATTGTCCTTTGATGCCGGTCCAGTGTGACAAGGTTACCAGCGACTGTCACGAGTCGTGCCAGCAGCATTTTACGCGAGTCCGGGCACCGATAGTTATTCAATTCGGCAACTGCCGTACATCGCGTTACTGCGAAGCCGTATAATTGGGGGTACGCGGGAGAACATGGTGGAAGGCGAAAAAATACTGGTTGTCGACGACGAAGAGGCGATTCGCGAGGTCGTTTCGACGCTGCTTGAGGCACAGGGATATACCACCACGGTATGTTCCAACGGGCGCATGGCGCTGGATGCCTTTCGCAGAGATACGTTTGACCTGGTGCTGAGCGACATTGTGATGCCCGAAATGGACGGGCTGAAACTGCTGACCGAGCTACGCAGTGGGGATCCGGACGTGCCGGTGATCATGGTCACGGCGATGCATGACATTTCGATCGCCCTGGAAGCGATTCGAGCGGGAG
>Ga0182015_10000342_pt1 | contig 66677 bp, 46 predicted proteins | sample 712P3MmetaG_FD_120478 | JGI IMG/M metagenome (GOLD analysis project Ga0182015, IMG submission 120478) | Permafrost microbial communities from Stordalen Mire, Sweden - 712P3M metaG | ecosystem: Environmental > Terrestrial > Soil > Wetlands > Permafrost | place: Sweden: Stordalen | collected...
AAATGCGGGCAAATCAACGCTGATCTCTGTGATCTCTGCCGCGAAGCCAAAAATCGCCGACTATCCATTCACAACCCTTGAGCCCAACCTGGGCGTCGTGACCGTGGGCGAAGAGCCCGACCAACAGTCCTATGTTGTGGCCGATGTGCCGGGACTGATTGAGGGCGCGCATCTGGGCCAGGGACTCGGCACGCAGTTTCTGCGCCACATCGAGCGCACCAAGGTCCTTGTCCACCTGGTGGACGTGTCCGACGCCTCGGGCCGGCCAGACGCTGTCGAGGACTTCAAGGTGATCAACAACGAGTTGGCCAGCTTCTACAACGGCAGCGATGAAAACCTGCTTGCCAATAAGCCGATGATCGTCTGCGCCACCAAGATCGACGCCGCCAATCCTGAGAAGCTGAAGAAGCTAGCCGCCCACGCCAAACGCCGCAAGCTTGAGTTCCATGCAATCTCCGCAGTAACCGGCCAAGGCATCGACGACCTGAAGTGGTCGCTCGCCCGGCATCTGCGCAGGCCCGAAGACGAAGCCTAGTCGAGCAACGCGAAGCCCGTCTGAAACGCAGCCAGCGTCATCTTCCCCGTTTGTGCTCGCAGTGCTCTCCGCGGACATTTCTCGCCGCTCCCGCCCATCATGGCGTAGCAAGCCTGCCTTGTGATAGCGTTCCCATCGTCAGGATTTCGAGCGATTTGCCCTTCCGAACGCCGTGATTCCGCTGCTCAGAAGCGGAGCTGCGCATGGAATTGCAAGACTTGCCGGTTCGGAATGCCCAGACCGCATCAATAAGCGAGGAAACGCTCAATGAAGTTCTTTGTCGTCGCTGCTGTTTTGGTTTCGATTCTTGGTATCGGACTGAAGAAAGTCCAGGCACAGGCTGCGGCCTCCGCTCCGCTCGCCCAACCCAGCGCCGCGCCCGTCAATCCTGACGCAACACCCGAGGCGCGTGAACTGCTGAAGCGCATCGATGCAATTTCAGGCCACAGCACCCTCACCGGCCAGCACAACTTCCCCAACCATCTGTCCCGCTGGTCCGATCGCATCTATGACCTGACGGGCAAGTTTCCCGCGATCTTCGGCTCGGACTTCGGCTTCGCAGGCGGAGAAGACAAGGACTCGGTCCTTGGGCGCCCGGGAATGATCGAGGAAGCGAAGCGGCAGTATCGCAACGGCGCGGTGATCGCCCTCTGCTGGCACGAGGTGCGCCCAACAGACGACGAGCCGGTGGCCTTTCGCGACAGCGTGCAGGGCAAGCTGACGGACTTTGAGTGGAACGAGTTGCTGACGCCGGGCACCGACATCCACAACCGCTGGATAGAGCAGGTGGACGTGGTGGCCGGCTACCTGAAGCAACTGCAGGACGCCGGAGTGCCCGTACTATTCCGGCCCTATCACGAGATCAACGGCAACTGGTTCTGGTGGGGCGGACGGCCCGGCCAGCACGGATCAGCAGCGCTCTATCGCCAGCTCTTTGACCGGTTTGTCCACGTGCACCACTTGAACAACCTCATCTGGGTGTGGAACACCGACCGGCCCAGCCCCAACGCGGGCCAACTCGCCGACTTTTACCCCGGCGCGCAGTATGCAGATGTTGTGGCGATCGACAATTACGGCGAGTTCCTGCAGAGCTACTACGACACCATGCTGTCGATCGCCGGGGATAAGCCCGTCGCGCTGGGTGAAGTAGGCGCAATGCCCTCGCTTGAAGTGCTGGCAAAGCAGCCGCGTTGGGCCTACTTCATGGTCTGGAGCGAGATGGAGCAGGCCAACCCGCTCGATCAGCTTCAGGCCGTCTACCACGCGCCCAACATGCTCAATCGCGGCGACCCGCCGTTTGTTCCAGTCGCAGGCGCGCCAGCTGCGCCAGCGATCGCGCCGGTGACTCCGCAGGCGTCGTCGGCCGCAAAGGCTCTGCTCCAACGCCTGCATTCGGCGACCCTAACTTCAGGTGGCCCGCAAATCCTGAGCGGGCAGCAGAATGAGCCGGCCTCGCCCACGGCTGCGAGCGACCTGGTCTTCCAGACCACCGGAAAGCAGCCTGCGGTGTACGCTACCGATCTCGACACCGGTAATGGGCAGGGGGTTCTCGACGCTGCGATTACCCAGGCCAAGGCCGGTTCCGTGGTGAGCCTGACGTGGCACGCGCAAAATCCAGCCGACGTAGATGCCGCCCAAGCCAACAGGCCAGCACCCAATGCCGCCACACCCAACGCAGCCACATCTGCCGCCCCCAACCCCAATGGCCTGAAAAGACCGTTGACCGACTTCGAGTGGCGGGAGTTGCTGGCGCCGGGTACGCATCTCAACCAGCGTTGGGCAGCCGAGGCAGACGAGTTGGCTGCCCAACTCAAACGGCTCGACGAGAAAGGCGTCGCGGTGCTCTTCACGCCCTATCCCGAAGCCAACGCAAAGCAGTTCTGGTGGGCAAACAGGCCCGGCATTCACGGCAGCGCCGCGCTCTATCGCATGCTTTTCGACCGCCTTGTAAACCAGGACCACGTGAAGAATGTGATTTGGGGATGGCAGGCCGCACCCGGCGGGTTTGGACCCCAAGCCAATGGCCCGGCTGCGGACTACTTCCCAGGGCTTCTCTACGTCGACGCTGTATCCGTCGCGGTCAACCGGCTTAACCCTCAGTTTCGTGCAACGGCCACGCTCAGGGGGTTGGCCGGAGATAAGGCAATCGGCGTGGCCATTGCGAGTGGTGTGCCGGATCTCGCGTCCATCAGCCGAGATCAAGGCTGGTCGTGGTTCGAACTAGCGCCGCTCGCTGCTGCACCGGACGACCCAACCGCATTGGCGTTGAAGACCCTCTACGGCGACGCAAAGATCGTGTCGCGGTAAGGCCTACACTATCCTTGTGGGGGTCGAGGCCAGGCCTTGGGCGGCAAAGCGCCTGACTAAGCCGTGCACGGCAACCACCTGTATACCTGTGTGGGCTCTTGCCGTCCATCCAGAATGGGGGAGATTCAATTGAAGCGATTCTTGTGTACGGTCGCCCTGGTAGCAATTTCGATTGCCGTACCGCTCAGCTCACAGACCAACCAGCCCGCTACCGCCGCGCCCGAAGCGACCCTCCGCATCAATTCCCGCGCCGTGCTCGTCGATGTCCTGGTGACGGATCGCAATGGCGAACCGGTCAAGGGCCTCAAGCAGAGTGCCTTCACCGTCAACGAGCAGGGCAAGCCTCAAACTATCTCCTTTTTTGAAGAGCACACCGGCGCTCCACAGGGTACACCCAAGGAAATTCCAAAGCTCCCTCCCAACGTCTTCTCGAACTTCTCTCCGTTCCCTGATCCCCCTGCCGTCAACCTGCTCCTGCTTGACTCGCTCAATACGCGCATGGAGAACCAGCAATATGTTCACAAGCAGGCATTGAAGTTCCTCAAGAACGCGAAGCCTGGATCCCGCATGGCCGTCTTCACCATGGGGCTGGGCCTGCATTTTGTTCAGGGATTTACCGACGATCCTTCGCTGCTGCTGGCTGCTCTCAATAAAAAGATGAACAACGAGGTGCAGCCCTCGGTAGTCGACCAGGACCAGGCACAAAGCAACGTCAATGCGACTCTAATAGGAATGATGAACGCGCCAGTGGCCACCGGGGGAGGGGTCGTAAGTGGCGCATCCCCCGCCATGATAGCGTCACTCTCGACTTTTCTCGGGGAGAACGATACATCGCGCAAGATCGACCAGGTGTTGTTAACTCTGCAAAACATGCAGCGCCTGGCTACGTTCCTGACGGGCTTTCCCGGACGCAAGAACGTCATCTGGTTTTCAGAGTCGTTCCCATTGGTGACACAGCAGACGAGCGGCAATGGTACACAGCCCAATGTTGACCCGCAACTCAAAGACGAGCTCGCAAAGACGTTGGCGATGCTTGCCGCTGCGCGCGTGGCCCTTTACCCCGTAGATGCGCGCGGAACGGATACACCAGACTTTTACCAGGCGGGCAACAACCTGGCTCCCACCGCCTCAGCTCCTTACCAGATCGTCGGCGTTGACAGTGCCCCTTCGGGCAAGGGGAGTGGCAACTCGCCGGGGTCACAAGTGGGAGGTCTTGAGCAGGAAGACGCTGACCGCGCTCTGGCGCGATACACCGAGGAAGATTTGGCGAAACAGACAGGAGGAAAGGCGTTTATCGGGACCAACGGCCTGGCCGAGGTGATTGACGACATAACCTCTTCGAGCGCCGACTTCTATACTCTCTCCTATGCGCCCAATGACCAGAAGATGGACGGGAGCTTTCGCAAGATCGATGTCAAGGTGGCTGGCGGCCACTATAACCTCTCTTTCCGCCGAGGATACCCCGCAACCGACGCTGCGCTGCCGGGCTCCGCACTCCTAACGCGCGCCCATGAAGTCAAAGAACTTGCCGCAAAGAATCCCGGCGCTGTCGATCCGCTGATCCCCTTCATGGATCTGGGCATGCCGCAGTCGGAGCAGATCCTGTTCAAAGTCCTGGTCAAGCCTCTGGCAGAGAAACCGGCCTCCGACACAACTCAGGCTGGGGCGCCGTTAACAGTCGCGCCTGCTTCACCAATTGCAGCGGCTCCGCCAACTGCGCCGGCGCCACCAACCGATCCGACTCCAACAACCAATCCAACGCCTAAAAAGGCTTTGCCAATTCGCTACAAAGTGGATTTCGCCATCGATCTGAGCGACCTGACGTTCGACCAGGACGCTGATGGGCAGCACAAAGGAGCGTTGAGCCTTTCCATCCTCGCCTACGATCGCTACGCAAACATCGTCAGCCGGAAGGAAACACAAGCCACACTCGGAATCAAGCCCGAGGTGTGGGAGATCTATAAGAAGACCGGCCTGCTGTTCAGCACACAGATTGAGATACCCAAAGGCCAGTACTGGCTGCGCATCGGCCTCTACGACCAGAGTTCGGCCAAGGTAGGCACGCTGGAGATTCCGCTGAGCTCGGTGACGACTGTGGCGCAGAAGTAGGAACTTGTGCAGTTGAGGTGCCGAGGTCCGAGAGTCCGAACTTGGAACACACCGCGCATTGGCGGGTAATGTGCTGACCACTCTCGCATCAGGGATTCAGAATCGTATCTGCTTCCGATTGATGTAGCCGATCTTTCCGTCACAGGCATCTGTCTTATACCAGTCGCCTTCAGCGCCGAGGATGCGAATCGTATTCCTGGCGTCTAATGAGCAAACAATGCCGGATGCCACAGAGGGCGATATTCGGACATTCGTAGGTGGATCGAAGACGGTTGCAAATCTATTGGCCGGCGTGGCTGAGGTACAGTTCGCCAATGTGGAACTCACTGCCGCTTGAACCCTTGGGTCAGGGTCATTGAAAGTGCGCGTCAAGAGGGACCTGCCGCGCTCCGGCGAATTGAATAGACGAACGTATTGGCAGAAGTGGGTTGAAGCCTCCTCCGTTTTGCCAAGTTTTGCCTGCACTTCACCGAGATTTCCATATGCCACTTTTCGTGTCGGTGCCAGATCGATCACCTTGAGCAAAATCGGCTCTGCCGAGCGATAATCACCGAGCTTGTCATAGACATAACCGAGATTGTTCAAAGCCTCAATGTTATTCGAGTCCAATTGGACTGCCTGTTCAAACGCTCGCTTTGCATCGTTGAAGTCGGGGCTCGCTTGGGACAAAATGCGAAGCCCCTCAGCATTTCGTTGCTTCGATTGGGCCGGTTCATTTATAACGATCTTGTTGGCCGTAACGCTTCTGGTGGCGGCTTGATTTCCTGAGCCCATATGAGCCAGGCGAACGAATAGAGCTAACGAGAAGAGTGCAGCTCCGACCAATACGAAGAGCACAATCCGACCCGAAGATCGGGCGGTACGAATAGGTGTAGCAGCAGTCTGAGTAGCGACTGGCGTTGCTCCTCCTGAAGGCCTTGAGGATGATGTCGCAGCCGTCTGGGTCGGAGGGCCTTGCTGTTGATTTGAATATTGATTGGGTGAGCTTGTCGCTTCTGTGTCTTCCTCCCAATCGCTCTGCTCCTCCTCGCGGACGGTCTTCAACTGCTCGTCATATTGACTACGTTTCTGAGTATCCCTCAGTACGCTCCATGCTTTGTGAATCTGCCTGAATCGTTCCTCTGCTTCTTTTTTCACCCAAGGGATGCCTGTTGCAGATTCCCCAAGCTTATCAGGATGGTAAGTATGGGCCAGCTTTATGTAAGCAGATCGAATTTCCTCTGCCGAGGCCGTTTCCGGAATCTCTAGCACCTCATAGTATGTTGAAAGCTCATCCATAAAGTTTGTTTTGCAATTATCTTTCAGTTGGATTCTTCTTGCCTCGGATTGCTGCCGGTAAGAGCTTTACCGCCTCCGAGATACCGGCTCTAAAATGGCTCGGGGCTACCATGACTGCTAGATCGGGCCGCGTAGCCAAAAGCGCAAAAAAACGGCGACCTGCATCGTCAGTTCCAATTGTAATGATGTCAATTCCATCGGCCTTGGCGGCTTGCGCCGCCCTAAAGCACGACTCGGGTGAATTTGGCACACCGTCTGTTGCGATGACGATCACCCGAATGCCCAAGATGGACATTAATTCGCTCTTTCCAGGGTTCAGCGCATCAGTCATGTTGGTTCCGCCGGAGGCTTCAAGCTTGTGGAGCCCCGACTTCAGACCGGAGATGCCATCCTTAGGAGTCGAAAGCACCTCGGCCACATCTGAGAAGCGGACAAGACCGACGGCGTAGTCTTTCCTGACGGCATCCAATGCGAATGCAAGAACCCCATCCTTTGCTTGAGCGATGTTGCTCCCGGCCATGCTTCCAGAACAATCGATCAGTAGATGTGCGGAAGCCCGTTACCGCTGCGGTAGCGATTGAACTTGCCCCCAGGTAGTTTCAGGATTATCCGGCCATCTTCACTCAATGCCAGGAGTTTTTTCTCCACGTTGTCTCCGCAACCTTTTGAATAGCACTGGCCATTATCTCAGCGTGTGGCCGCAAAGCTTACAATGTGCATGACCGTATGCACAGTCCTTGCAAGTGAAATGACCTTTAGCACAAGTCTTTCCACCGTCAAGAGGCTTAGTCCTACCGCAGTTATCGCAGGTTCTGGTTGACGACATTTTCTCTCCTTTGGAATCGGACAATTTATGCGGGGTTGAGGCGTCTCTGCACAAGTCCGCAGCCTATGTGCAGTCTCGTTTACGGGATTACTGAGAGTGGCATATTGCTCCAGATCCCGATTTCGGCACGACCCAGGAAACAAATGGAATTTGGCCGGGACTATATCACAACGATCTAAAGCCTGCATAGAAGTTGCCCCAGGTTCCATATGCGGAGCCTGGGGCAACTTATTTGTAATTCAATAAACACCTTTTAAGAACGACCTCATGTCCTTGGACTTCATTACGCTCCGCTCGGGATGACCCCGCGGCCTGAGCCACGTCCGCCGCATGCAATCCCTATTCTTCCTCTTCCTCCACCGGCCGCTTGGCGTTCGCCAGGATCTTGTCGGCAACCAATTGCGGGACGATGTCGTAGTGGTCGACCTCCATCCGATAACTGCCCTTGCCTTGAGTCATGGAAGTCAGGAGGGTTCCATAGGTCAGCATCTCGGCCATCGGAACCTGCGCATTGATCACCGTTGTCCGGCCCTTGGAGTCGGTCCCCTGTACGCGGCCACGGCGGCTGCTGAGGTCGCCCATCAAGGTTCCGGCAAACTCGTCCGGAGCCTCGATTTCGACCTTCATCACGGGCTCAAGCAGGCAAGGCTTGCACGATTCCATCGCCTTCCGGAAAGCCAGGCGGCCCGCCTTTTTGAACGACATTTCGTTGGAGTCGACGTCGTGGTAGCTGCCGTCGTAAACGGTGACCTTGAAGTCGACCACGGGATAGCCAGCGAGGAAGCCGCGGACGGCGGTCTCGACGATGCCCTTTTCGATGGCCGGGATGAAGTTCCGCGGGATTGCGCCGCCGAAGACTTCGTTCGCATATTCAAACCCGCCGCCGCGAGGTAGAGGCTCCATGCGAATCTTGCAATCGCCGAACTGGCCGTGACCGCCGGACTGCTTCTTGTGGCGTCCCTGGGCCTCGGCCTTGCCGCGGATGGTCTCACGGTAAGGCACTTTGGGCGCCTTCAGCGTCACCTCGGCGTGATAGCGCTTCTTGAGGCGGATGACGATGGTCTCGATGTGCTGCTGGCCGGCGCCTGCGATCAGGAACTCGTTAGTCATGGGGTCGCGGAAGAATCGAATCAGCAGATCCTCCTCCATGAGCTTGTGGATGGCCGGAGCCAGCTTGTCTTCGTCGGCACGGCTCTTTGGCTCGATGGCGTAGGTCATGGCCGGCTCGGGCAGCGGAAATAGATCAACTTGAATTTCCGCGCCCTTGGCACCCAGCGTATCGCCGGTGAACGTTTCGCGCAGCTTACCCACGGCGCCGATGTCGCCTGCGTGAAGTTCGGCCACTTCAACTGCTTTGCGGCCCTGCATGACGGACAGATGCGCAAAGCGCTCCTGTCCGCGGCGAGTGTAATTCTCCAGGGCGGCGTCGGTCTTGATCACGCCGCTAACCACCTTGAAGAAGGAGATACGCCCGGCAAAAGGGTCGGTCATGGTCTTGAAGACAACCAGCGCCGCCGGTTCAGAATCGCCGATCATGCGAAAAGTGGTACCCGCCGAAGTATCGGAATCATCGGTGCCCTGGGCAGCCGCAAAAACTGGCGTGCGCACTGAAATCGGCGAACGCTCCACCGGTGCAGGCGCGTAGACCTTAATGAAGTCGAGCAGGTGATCGGTGGCCACATTCGTTTCGCCGCTCGAGAACAGCACCGGGAAGATGCGGTCTTCGCGAATGGCCTCGTGCAGCGCGCTAATCAGGTGCTCTTCCGGAATGGTTCCCTTCTCAAAGTACTCTTCCATCAACTCGTCTTTGCCCTCGGCCACCAGCTCCACCAGGGCTTCATGGCGGGCCTTTGCGTCGGCAGCCAGGCTGGCGGGAATCTCGCCGGTAACCTTGCCGCGGCCGTCGCCGCCCGGCGTGTAATAGAAAGCCTGCATGGTGATCAGGTCCACCACGCCCTGAAATCCCTTGGCATCGGAGATGGGCAACTGGACGGGAACACAGTTGCGGCCCCAGCGGTCGACCAGGTCGTCGATCAGCGCGCTTAGCCCTCCGCCTCCGCCGGCCTTGGGGTGGTCCATCTGGTTGATCACCACCACGCGAGGCACATTAGCCTCTTCCGCGAATCTCCAAATCTTTTCGGTAACGGACTCAACGCCGTTCTGTGCATTAACCACCACGAGCGCCGTCTCCACCGGCAGCAGCGCGGCGCGGGCTTCGTGGGCAAACATGTGAAAGCCGGGTGTGTCGACGAAGTTGATCTTCACGCCCTGCCACTCGGCAAAGGCGACCGCATTCTGCATCGTCGATCCGCGGGCGATCTCCTCTTCGTCGTAGGCGGTAACGGCTGTTCCTTCGGCCACGCTTCCCTGGCTTGGGGTCATCTTGGCGGCATGCAGCAGAGCGGAAATCAATGTGGTCTTCCCGCTGTGCGCATGCCCCACTACAGCTACGTTGCGGATCTCACTTCCCTGGTAGGTTTTCATAGTGTTCTCCTTGAAATGCGATCGAACAGACCCCTGCGTTGGGTCAGAGGCTCTCGGCTGGTCCGCGCCGGAAAGAGCGCGGAGAGTAGGTTTTGAGGCGGTCTTGCTGTGAAATTCGACTGCGAAGCCTTGCGGAATCTGGACTTGCGACTGCCGGTTGACCGGAAGGTCGACGCCAAGCTCAAGCGGCACAGGGATGGCTTGGGGGCGTCCTTGGGGGCGTCCAGGTGGCCGGATTTTGAGGCCACAGGTCCCGGTCTGCCTTGATCCTCGTCCATAGAGGTGAGGGCCGGCGCCGGGGGAGTTAAACAGGAGATGAATCCCGCCGGCGTCAATCGCTTGAGAAAACGGATGCTATCACAGCCGGAGTGTGAACGTCCTGTGACACGGCGCACCGGCTGGCCAGGACCGGCCAGCGGGACAGTATAAGGGCCAAATCCCGACTGTCAGTGGATTAGCGGCATCAGGCTCGAGTAGTCGTCGGTCCACAAATGGACGCGCGGGTCGAGCACCGCCGGGCGCACGGCAGATTGAACCTCCGGAATCGAGAAAAACGCATCGTTGCTGGTCGCGAGCATCCAGGTGGCCGTAAATTCGCCGCGCGGCTCGTTTTCAAATGTGGATACTCGCCCAACGCTCAGTCCGGCGTTCTGGGCCAGCAACGCAATCTCCGGCTCCAGATCGACATGCTGGTTTGAGATGTGAAAAGCCAGAATCCCGCCGGGTGCAAGCTGATTCTTGTAGAGGGCCACAGCCTGGGTGGTAAGCAAGTGGATGGGAATGGCATCGCCGGAAAAAGCATCGATCGCCAGCACATCGAACCGCTGCGGTCTTTCGTGCGCGAGCGAAGTGCGGGCGTCTCCTTCGACAATTGTGACCTGGGCCTGCGACTCCCTTATATAGGCAAATAGATTGCGGGCAATGGGCTCGACGGCGGGATTGATCTCGTAAAAGCGGACCTGATCACCGGGACGGCCATAAGCTGCAATGGTTCCCACGCCCAGCCCTACGACCCCAATTTTCCTCGGCCGGTCAGCGCAGCAGTAGCGCAGCGCCAAACCGATGCCGGAGTCCTCTGCGTAGTAAGTTGTCGGCGTCTTTCGCAGTTCGGGGCTGAAGATCTGCGTGCCGTGCTGAATGGTCCCGTTGGTCAGAGTCCGCTTGATGGCTCCGGAATCCGAAATCGACTGGCGCACGCGCAGGCTGCCATAGAAGTTCCGAATGGCGAGCAGCGTGTCTCGTTGGTAGCCAACGTAGAGCATTCCCACCAGTACACAGAGGAGAATGCAGGCGGTAGTCCACAGCAGCCTTTGCGGCCAGCCGCCAGACCATGTAACGGCGAGGGCGAGTACGGCAGTAACGATAAAGGTGAGAGCCAGATCGTAGTTGAACGAGAAAAGAGGTGGGGCTGCGATGCCCACTAGAAATGATCCGAGTGCTCCACCCGTGGCAAACAGCAGATAAAACAGCGTGGATTCAGATGCTCGCTGGGGGCGCAGGTTGCACGCCTCGGTATGGCAGAAGAGGCAAGCGAAGAAGACCTCTGCAAGAAAGAAACCGATCACGACGCGGATGGGCAGCGAAACATCGACCTTGGTGAGCATATAGCAAAGGGCGGCGAGCATTAACACCAGGAGGCGCGAGAGAATCGCGCGCGGCAGCAACCCAGGAAACCGGAACGCAAGAATCAGAGTGATGAGATAGACGGCAAGGGGCAGAATCCAAAGCAGTGGGATCGCCGCGATGTTAGCCGTGAGGTAGCTGGTGACCGCACTTAGCTGCATGGCCGCGCCCATGGGCAACAGAACCCACATAAGCTTGGCGAGCAAGGATGCGGCGGGAACTTGAGATTCGTCGATTGCGGCTGCGCCTGGACGATTCAGCGTTGCGTTGCGGGTCTTCAGCGTAACAAAAGCCGAGAGGAGCGCAAAGACGATAAAGCCGCAGCACCAGGTCAGTCGCTGGTTTCTGATCGTTAAGTACGGCTCGATGATCGTGGGATAAGCGAGCAATGCCAGGAGCGAAGCAAGGTTTGAAAGCGCGTACAGGCGGTACGGAATCCTGCCCGTCTCAATCCGCGCCACCCACACTTGAAGCAGTGGGCTGGTAGCGCCGAGCGCGAGAAACGGTAACCCGATCGAAAGGCTGAGCGCAATGAAGATGGAGAGAACGGGATGCTCCGTGCCCGGAACAAATGTGTGCGAAGTCCAAACCAGCGCGGATGCGGATGCGGCCAGAAGCAGAACCATGTGCACAAGCCACTTCGACCTGAGAGCCAGCCAATGTGCGTAAAGGTAAGCGAAAAGCAAAGCTGTCTGGAAGAGAACAAGGCAGGTGATCCAGACCGCGGCTGAGCCGCCGAAGACGGGCAACAACTGCCGGGCCGCGATAGGCTCGACAAGAAAAAGCAGAAAGGAGGATAGGAATATTACGGCGCCGAACAAAAGACGCAATGATGGAATGGATCGTCTTTGACTCATGCATCCGGTCTCAGGCAGCCGCGGGAAACAGTTGAATTAAACGCCGAATGCGTTCCGGCTATGGAAATCGGATGCTATCACACCCAGACTGGGACGTTGAAGCCGTCCCTGGCCTTGCGAAACCAGGCTAGGCACTCGACGCGCCCAGCCTTGATAATGTGCAATGGAAGAACTCGCGCAACCTCCGCGAATCTCGTTGATGCAAGCAGTTCGCAACTGAAAGGCACCCGCAGTGCTCACCCATCCTCGCCGTCAAATCGCAGTCGCTGCCGCCGGTCTATTCCTTGGCTGCACCATTCATGCGCAGGCACCCGCGGCCACGCAAAACCAGCCGGGGCAGAGTCCGTCTTCTCTGGCGCGCCCGGCCCAGCACGTCAACGCGCCGCTCGGCGATATTCCTCGCTTTCCCGGCGACGGTGCGGGGGCTTACAAGACGCACAAATACCGCGACCTCTTCGCTGAACAAGGACACACCGCAGGAGAGACCGAAGCGAAGATCGAAAAAGCGTTTCAGCAGCTTTTTCATGGGGACGGGCAAGAGGAGCGCCTCTACTTTGAGACGGGCGCCAATGAGAACGGCCCTCTGGCCTACATCACCGACTGGGCCAACAACGACGCGCGGACGGAGGGGATGAGCTACGGCATGATGATCACCGTCCAACTGAACCACAAGCGCGAATTCGATGCGCTGTGGAACTGGTCGAAGACTTACATGCTGATTACCGATCCGGCGAACCCGTCGGTGGGGTACTTTGCTTGGTCCATGAGCACCGATGGTTCGCCACGCTCGACGGGCCCCGCGCCCGACGGCGAAGAGTACTACACGATGGCGCTCTACTTCGCAGCCCATCGCTGGGGCAACGGGACCGGGATCTACAACTACCAGGCCGAGGCCGACAAGATTCTGCGCGGAATGCGGCATCATCCCGTGCTCACGGGGACGGGCCCTTTCCGGATCCATCCGGGCGAGGCACCGTTCACGCCACCTGATCATCCGTGGCCCAGTCCCAACAACACTCGTCGTGCACAGGAAGCAGCAGCCAAGGGCACAACTGTTCCAGTGTTCCGCATGCCACGCGGAAACCGGCCTGAGCAGATTGGGCCCATGGTGGACGAAGACCATTTCATGATCAAATTCGTGCCCAACTGGCCCGATGGCGTAACCGATCCCAGCTACCATCTGCCGGCGTTTTATGAGTTGTGGGCGCGCTGGGGCCCCGAAGAAGACCGTGCGTTCTGGGCAAAGGCAGCGGATGTAAGCCGGGACTTTTTCACCCGCGTCACCGGATCCGAGACGGGTCTGACACCGGAGCGAGCTAACTTTGACGCAACGCAGACAGTCGACTGGAGCGGCGGGCCGGTACCGTTCAGTTATGACTCATGGCGAAGCGCGAGCAACTGGGGCGTGGACTTCGCATGGTGGAAGAAGGATGTCCGCGAAAACGCTCTGACCGACAGGATTCAGAAGTTTCTTTACTCTCAGGGTGTCGACAAGTTCGCTGACCGCTATACGCTCGACGGCAAGCCACTGGGCGGAATCAACAGGACGGGCCTTCTCGCAACGACCGCGGTGAGCAGCCAGGCCGCCACCAATGGAGTAATCTCGAAGGCTTTTGTTGAGGCGCTGTGGAATGCACCGGTGCCTTCAGGCGAGCAACGGTATTACGACGGTATGCTTTATCTGATGAGCATGATGCACGTCAGCGGCAACTTCAGGATCTATTAACTCAATCGAGCGAAGAATTGCGGAGATAAGGGAAAAATGGCAGAGGCACAGGCTGTTCAGGAACAAAGGCTAGACAAGCTCGCCGAGGTTGCGGTGCGCGTGGGGCTCGGACTGAAAGCCGGGCAGGAACTGGTGATGACCGCGAGCCTCGACTCGGTGGACCTGGCCCGGCGCATCACCGAGCACGCGTATCGCGCGGGAGCTTCGCTGGTGACTACGCTCTACACCGACGATGAAGCGGCTCTGATGCGCTATCACTATGCGCCCGACGAGAGCTTTGACACCGCCGCTGGCTGGCTCTATGACGGCATGGGCGCGGCCTTCAAGAGCGGCGCGGCGCGGCTGGCAATTACTGGGGCGAATCCGGGACTGCTCTCAAAAGAAGATCCGGAGAAGGTTGGCCGTGCGAATCGTGCGGTCTCCAAGGCCTACCGCCCGGCGCTGGAGCTGATTACGCGCCACGCGATCAATTGGACAATTGTGGCGAGTGCAACGCCGGCATGGGCCGCCGCAATGTTCCCCAACGACACGCCGGAAGAAGCGCTTTCCAGACTGTGGGAAGCAATATTTTTCACGACGCGGATTCTGACTCCCGATCCTGTGAAAGCGTGGCAGGAACACGATGCGCACCTGCAAAAACGTGCCGCCATCATGAACGAGAAACGATTCGCTTCACTCAAGTACCGCGGACCTGGCACCGATTTTGAGCTGGGCCTCTCCGACGATCATCTCTGGCTCGGCGGGGGGACTACCGCTGGCAATGGTCTCTATTGCATTGCGAATATGCCCACCGAAGAGATTTTCACGACGCCACACAAGGATCGCGCCGAGGGCACCATCACGGCTTCAAAGCCGCTATCGCACCAGGGCACGATGATTGAAGGCATCCACGTGCGATTTGCGGGCGGGCAGATTGTGGAGGCTCGCGCGACCAAAGGCCAGGAAGTGCTGCAGCGGCTGATTGAAACGGACGCAGGCGCGCGGCGGCTTGGAGAAGTCGCGCTCGTGCCGCATTCCTCGCCCATCGCGCAAAGCGGGCTGCTATTTCTGAATACTCTCTTTGACGAGAATGCTGCCTCGCACATTGCACTTGGACAGTCGTACAGCTCTTGCCTGCGCGAGGGCGATAAACTGACGCCCGAGGAGCTTGCCGCGAAGGGCGCGAACGAAAGCCTGATTCACGTGGACTGGATGATCGGCTCAGCGGAGCTCGACATCGATGGCGTTACGGCGTCAGGCACGGCTGAGCCTTTGATGCGCGCCGGTGAGTGGGTGTAAACGGTCAATTACTCCCGGCAATTCAGATTTCATCTTCACAACACAACAGCGAAACAATTACACTCCTTTGACCGGGCCCTGAGCCCGGTCGTTTTAGATGGTCCATGCGGCTTCCCGGCCCGCACGGCAATTTCCCAGGACAACATTGCTGACCAACTGGCCACTTCCCATTGGAACCTGAACGAATACGAGAACCAGGAGATCGAAATGCCTACAGGTGCACCAAGTCCTGAACAAATTATGCAAATCGGCATGGGGTTCTGGGCTTCCAAAACCCTCCTCAGCGCCGTCGAGATGGAAGTATTCACTGAGTTGGCAAAGCACCCTGAAGACCTGGCAACGTTGACGGGCCGCCTGGGTCTGCATCCACGGTCTTCGCGCGATTTCCTCGATGCACTCGTCGCTCTGGGATTCCTCGAGCGCAACGACGGCGTCTACTCGAATACGCCCTCGACCGAACTCTTCCTCGACAAGCACAAGCCCACATACATCGGCGGCATTCTGGAGATGTCCAATGCGCGTCTGTTTCCCCATTGGCGTCATCTGACGCACGCGCTGCGGACGGGACTGCCACAGGGCGAGGCTGGTCCCGCGGGCGAAACGTTTGCCGCAATCTATGCCGATCCCGCGCGGCTGAAGAGCTTTCTCAAGGCGATGACCGGGATCAGCCGCGGTGGAAACATGGCCATTGCAGCGCAGTTCCCATGGGTCAAATACAAGACAGTGTGCGACGTAGGGCCGGCGCAAGGTGATCTGATCACACAAATTGCTTTGAAGAATCCGCATCTCTCCTGCACCGGGTTCGATCTGCCTGAGGTTGGGCCGGTGTTTGAGGAGTACATCGAAGAGAATGGCGTTGCAGGGCGCGTGAGTTTCAAGGGAGGCAGCTTCTTCACCGATCCGCTGCCCAAGGCCGACGTCATCACGATGGGGCACATCCTTCACGACTGGGACCTCGACCAGAAGCGAATGCTGATCGCCAAGGCATACGATGCGCTGCCCCCTGGCGGAGCGCTGATTGTGTTTGAAGCCTTGATCGACGACGACCGGTCGAAGAATGCCTTCGGGTTGTTGATGAGCCTGAACATGCTAATCGAGACCACCGGCGGCTTCGATTATTCCGGCACTGACATCATGGGCTGGATGAACGATGTGGGATTCAAGGAGACGCGTGTCGAGCACCTGGTCGGCCCGGACTCCATGGCGATTGGAATCAAGTAGGTTGGAACACAGAACCGCGCCTAATCCGGTAGCGGCTCTTATCTTCGCGCGAACGGCGCCTTGCACCGCGGCAGCTCCTGAAAATGGAGGATGATTTTGCCATGACAAACGAACAAGAGTGGACTGAGGAACTGGATGCCTTGATAGCCGCGCCGCGGCATCATGCGCTCCTGTTTGAGAACGAGTTTGTCCGTGTGCTTGATACTAGAGTTGCCCCCGGAGAGACGGTTCCGGCACACACGCACCGGTGGCCTGGCGCGCTTTATTTCCTGAGCTGGAGCGATTGCGTGCAGCGCGACGCCGAGGGGACGGTTGTAATGGACAGCCGCTCGGTGCTCGCATCGCCTGAGGGGGACGCTTCGCTTGAGGGCAAAGCGATGTGGTCCGGGCCACTGGCCCTGCATACACTAGAGAATGTTGGCGACAAGGAACTCCGAGCAATCTGCGTAGAGGTGAAGTGCACGATGTAGGCAGCCAACTCTGAGACTGGCTTCGTGATCCACCTTAGACGGAGGTAGCACTTGCCTTGTTCTACTGCTGGTTCCGGGTTCCGGGACAAAGAATCGTCGCCTGAGTTTCTCCCGCTTCCAACGGCCGAATAAATAAGTCGCCAGGTTCCGGTCCACACCGGATAAGTCCATACAAAGGCAGATAGCTCGGCCTGATCTTATAGTTTCCGACGGCAATCGAACCTACTTCAAAATAAGTAGCCATGACAACAGGGTTGCCGGGTTCCGGATGAATTCGGAATTGGCCGGTCGCGGCTTCGTAATTCGAATAGTCGAAACAGTGCCCGATGCAGGCCCGGGAAAGCAAATGATACCCGGATAAGCGCGAGCAGCAGAGCATCAGTGCCCGATCGGCGAGGCGCTCTAACTTCCCTGCCCCCGCCGCAGCTACGCTGCTCTCTCCCCTAGTTTGAGCGCTAGCTAGTGGAACGACGCGAGCACCCGTGGGAAGCGTGGCAACCTGGCCTGCGATGCTTTCCTCGGCGCGCGCTTGCAAACCGACATCCTCATATAGAGCGCCAAAGAACATTGCCGCACCGGCAATTCCCGCGAAGAGATACCAGCGTTTAGAGACCGAATAGCTCAAGAGGGCCAACAACAGGACGGCGGCTAGAAGAGACAGACGATCTGCGATCAGGCTGGCCGAGGGTTCGTACCTCGACGATCGAATTGTTGAAGGGATCGCGATGATCGCAATGGCTGTCAGGTAGTAGACCTGCGCGGATATGCTCTTCAGGGTGCTTACGCGATTTTCTGACTGGAAGAACAGAATCGCACAGAACATGAGCAGTCCGATGGCTGGTGGCAGATAGTGCCATCCATGCAGGAATATCTGATCGATTCCAGTCGAAAAGATAACTTGACCGGGTGTCCAGCCCGTCATGAACCGTGCCTCGAGGAAAAAGCGGATCGCCATTAGAAGAGCAACGCAAACAAGGAAGAGCACAATCTGGAACCTGGCGAGCAAGCGTCGCGCAATCCAACAGTATCCCGCGATTCCAACCAGCCACAACACGGGAATAGGGTGCGCAAGGTAGGCAAGAAACAGGAACGGAATGACTGCAAGGGCCCACCACCCGACTCCTCTCTCCCAGGCAACGGCCAATATCCAAAAGACAATTCCGCACGAGAGATAGTAGTTCATGAGGCCCGCCTGGAACACAAAGCCATACGAAAAAACAGCAAGCCACGGGGCCAGCCAATAGACCGCTTTGCCTCGAACCGCGGTGATAAAGCGAAATGCGCCCCAGAAAAAAATAAGCACCGTACCGCAACAGATAACTCGCTCGGCCACTGAAACACCGAAAGTTTTCAGCAGCCACGGAAGCAACATGTCGATAAGGACATTAGTGCTTTGCCTCCCTATCCAAAGACCGTGGATGCTCCCGTTCTCGATCAAAGTTGCCAGCCACGCGTTGTATAGATGGCTTTGCAGATCAAAGCCTGAAACGATTGGCCGCCAAAAGCATGGGACCACCACTGCGGCGGAGACCAGAATTGGCCTGAGCCGATGAATTCCAAGCGGCTTGAATGCAGGGTTTTCCATGGCGGGTGATTGACTAACTCCCATTGCTAACCTTTTTAGTCTTCACTGATCCCGAGAGCCATCACAAAGAAAGGAGCCTTCACGCCACACTTCGGATAACTCTAAAGGTGACTGGAATCCCCAGGTGGGTCGAGGTTACCCAGAAGACAGCACGGTGGCAGGCAGAATATCTTCCACGTCAACCCACTGGGTTGGATAGTCGCCGGTGTAGCAGGCAGTGCAATACCCGGGCGTGTGTTCCCCCTTACAGCTCTGCAGAAGGCCCTCAAGCGACAGATAAGCGAGCGAGTCTGCTTCAATAAACTGGCGAATCTCTTCAACCGATTTCTGTGCTGCGATCAGCTCGCGCTTGCTGGGTGTATCGACGCCGTAGTAACAAGGCGAGATAGTGGGCGGGCAACTGATGCGCAGATGAACCTCTTTTGCGCCCGCGCCGCGCACCATGCGCACAATCTTGCGACTCGTCGTCCCGCGGATGATGGAGTCATCGATAAGAATGACTCGCTTTCCCTCCAGCAGATTGCGCACCGGATTCAGCTTGAGGCGAACCCCGAAGTCGCGGACCCGCTGCTCAGGCTCGATAAAGGTGCGGCCCACGTAGTGGTTGCGGATGAGGCCGAAGCGGAACGGGAGCCTTGCTTCTTCCGCGTACCCGAGGGCGGCGGTAACTCCGGAATCGGGAACGGGGACCACAACGTCGGCGGCCACGCCTGACTCGCGCGCAAGTTGACGGCCCATCTGGTCGCGGCTCTCCTGCACCCAACGGCCATAGATTTTGCTGTCGGGCCGGGCAAAGTAGACGTGCTCAAAGATGCAGCTCGACTGCGGCTGGCCGCTCGAGTATTGGCGGCTGGTGACGCCGTCTTCAGTAACCATGACCAGTTCGCCGGGCAGCACGTCGCGCTCAAACTCCGCTCGCAACAGGTCGAATGCGCAGCTCTCGCTGGCAAACACGATCGTGTCCCTGCCGTCCGCATTGAGAATGCGGCCCATCGAGAGTGGGCGAAAGCCGCGTGGATCGCGCGCGGCAAAGATGCGGTCGCGCGTCATCATCACAATCGAAAATGCGCCATCGATATTCGAGAGCGAGTCGGCAATCGCGTCGACCAGAGCATTGGCCTTGGAGTGAGCGATGAGCTGGACGATGATCTCGGAGTCCGAAGTCGTTTGAAAGTACGCGCCTTCTTGCTCAAGGCGAGCTCGGATGTTGCCGAGGTTGACCAGGTTGCCGTTGTGGGCAATGGCGATAAGTCCCTTGGTTGAATCGACGCGAATCGGCTGCGCGTTGAGCAGCGCCGAGTCGCCGGTGGTAGAGTAGCGCGTGTGTCCAATGGCCATGGGGCCGGGCAGCTTGGCGAGTACGTCTTCGGTGAAGATTTCGCTCACCAGGCCCATGCCCTTGATGTTGGCCAGTCGCTGGCCGTCGGCGGTGGCGATGCCTGCTGACTCCTGGCCGCGATGCTGCAACGCGTAAAGCGCGAGGTAAGCCTGGCGCGCTGCGTCGGGATGGCCGTGAATGGCAACAACGCCGCATTCCTCGTGGAGCTTGTCGGTGCGGTCCGCACGACGTTGTGCGGCCTTGCGGCCAACAGCCTTTGACTCTCTCAGCTCATTCTCCGAAGCATCGATCTCACCTTCCACGCCTTGATAGAGGAGCCGCGTCATGCCAGCACCTCATCGTGCAGAGTAGCCTCGAGCGACTCCGCCCAGAGCGGACGAAGCTCAGCCAGCGAAGCCGAGATGAACGGTTCGCGATCCACGGTGATCTCAAGGCACTGGCCACCAGTGGTGCCGATGCGGGCGGCCATAAAACTGTACTCCGCGGCGAGCTTTTCGATATCTGAAACGTGAGAGGAGTGAGTCGTGACAATCATCGTGGTTGCGGGCTCGGCAAAAAGGCCGAAGAGCGGATGCGCCAAGAGGGACTGGTCCTGATCGACGGTTGCGCCTATGGAGCGCTGAAATGCTGCCTGTGCGAGGGCTACGGCAATGCCCCCGTCTGAGATGTCGCTCGCGGAAACAATCAGACGGCTGTCGGCGAGGACAGCGAGAAGAGTGTGCAGGTCGGCCTCGGCTTCAAGATCGAGGGGTGGGGGCGTGCCCCAAAGGCCGTTGAGCACGACTTTGGCATATTCTGAGGAGCCGAACGCGGCAAGCTCAGAGGCGGGAGTCTCAGTGCTGTCATCTGGGACGTCCGCGACCGGCGCGGCAAGTGGAGAAGCAATCGGAAACGGCGGCTCCACCGTGAGCGGATAAACGATGTACCGGTTGATTGGGACCGGTTCGAAAGGGACTTTCAAGTTCGGATCGGGCTGCTGGCCGTGTGGAATGGGCCACAGCAGCAGGATGGCGTCGCCTGCGCGCTGGAACGATGAGGGCACAGCCTTCGTCACGTCTTCGAGGATTCCGACAACTCCGAGCACCGGCGTAGGGTAAATTCCCTCGCCGCGAGTCTCGTTGTAGAGCGACACATTGCCGCCGGTGATGGGCGTTCCCAACGCAATGCAGGCAGCGCTAATTCCGTCGATTGCTGCCGAGAGCTGCGCCATGATCTCAGGCTTTTCCGGGTTGCCGAAGTTGAGACAGTTGGTGGCGGCCACCGGCGTTGCGCCTGTTGAAGCGACCTTGCGCGCAGCTTCTGCCACGGCATGCATCGCGCCGAGTTTTGGGTCGAGATAACACCGGCGGCCATTGCCGTCGAGTGCCATGGCCAGACCGCGCTCGCCTGCTGGCTGCTCGCCTGGCGCCTGCGGTCCGGGGCGCCCGCCGCCTGTGCCTTTGATCCGCATCACGCCGGCCTCGCCACCCGGGCCGATCACCGTGTTGGTCTGCACCATTGTGTCGTACTGCTCATGCACCCAGCGCTTGGAGCAGATGTTGGAGGACGCGAGCAGCTTCTTAAGATCGGCGGTGTAGTCACGCTGTGCGTTGAGCTCGGCGAGTACTTCTTCCGGCGGATCGAATGGAACCGGCGCCTTCCACTCCCCGACAGGCCGATGGTAGAGCGGCGCGTCGTCGGTGAGCGATCGGTTGGGAATGTCCGCGACCAGCTCACCATGGTGGCGAATCCGCAGTCGAGGTTCCGCTTTCACGGTTCCGCAGATCACCGCGTCGAGGCCCCATTTGGCAAAGACGCGCAGCACCTCTTCTTCGCGACCCTTTTCAGCGACCAGCAGCATGCGCTCCTGGCTCTCCGAAAGCATGATCTCGTAGGCCGTCATGCCGGTTTCGCGCTGCGGAATCAGATCGAGCTCCACGTCGAGCCCTACACCACCGCGCGCCCCCATCTCGCAGGTTGAGCAGGTGAGTCCCGCCGCGCCCATGTCTTGAATGCCAACGATTGCGCCGGTCTGCATGGCCTCAAGGCAGGCTTCAAGCAGCAGCTTCTCCATGAACGGATCGCCCACCTGCACGTTCGGCCGCTTCTGCTCCGATCCCTCTTTGAACTCTTCGCTGGCCATCGTCGCGCCGTGGATGCCGTCGCGTCCCGTCTTTGCACCTACATATATCACTGGGTTGCCAATGCCGGCCGCCTTGCCGTAGAAGATTTCGTCGATGCGAACCATGCCCAGCGCAAACGCATTCACCAGCGGGTTGCCGCTGTAGCAAGGCTCAAACTTGGTCTCCCCGCCGAGGTTGGGAACGCCAAAGCAGTTGCCATAGCCGGCAATGCCGCTTACGACGCCCTCGACGATGGAGTGATTCTTGTGGACCAGCTTCCGCTCTTCCTCGTTTTGGTCGGGCGATGGGGAGATCGGCCCGAAGCGCAGCGAATCCATCACCGCCAAGGGCCGCGCGCCCATTGTGAAGATGTCGCGCAGGATGCCGCCCACGCCCGTCGCCGCTCCCTGAAAGGGCTCAATGTAGCTGGGATGATTGTGGCTCTCGATTTTGAAGGCGCATGCCCAGCCGTCGCCCACGTCGATGATCCCGGCGTTTTCACCCGGCCCCTGCACCACGCGGTCGCTCTTGGTCGGCAGGCGCTTCAAATGCACCCGGCTCGATTTGTACGAGCAATGCTCCGACCACATCACGCTGTAAATGCCGAGTTCCGTGTGCGATGGCGTCCGGCCGAGAGCGGAAAGAATCCGCTGGTACTCGTCCGCGGTGATGCTGTGCTGCTTCAGGAGCTGCGGCGTAACCGCAACCGGCGAAGGATCAACTCCAGGGGAGGCAGGATTCATCACGGTTGCCTCCATTGTCGCACGGTGTTCACATTGCGACGACGGCCATCGAATGTGGAAAGCCGGTCCGCTTCGTGGTCTGAAAGAGGTCAGCGGCGTGTCCAGCCGGAAACCTCGGTGTGTCTCAATGGAGGCTGCGGCGTCGCATTCGCTTTAAGATGGGCGCGTTCAAGAAAAAAGCTGGATGCACGGTCTTTCGACAGATCGGGAATGGCTTTGTTCGGGAGTGCGCCATTGGTGGCGGCTCGCACTTCCGCTGTGCGATACTTTTTTACAGACAGTCACCCCTCCTACAAGCCGGGATGGCGGAACTGGCAGACGCAGCGGACTCAAAATCCGCCGATCGCAAGGTCGTGGGGGTTCGACCCCCCCTCCCGGCACCAATCGAAGTAATTTATAATCAATAGTTTATGAGACCTCTTGGTCTTTGATCCTTGTAGAGTGCTGTTCATTCGACACTTTCGACCGCTGCAGCGCACGAAGGGAGAACTCCGGGGTGGTTTTTGCCGCTCGAACTCTCAGACGGATTTGACGCTGAAGACGACCAAAAGCGATGAACGCTCGTATGAATCATTCGACAGAAGATCGTTGATTTGGCGAGGCACAGCACTCATCTCCTTCTCAAAGTCTGTGATGCATCGATGAGAGGACATCTAACGCACCTCAATGTCCGCGCCCTTGCCGTCATCCACGACGACGAAGTCCGCTCCATTCGCATTAGCCTCAATACCTTGGGCGATCTTCTTCGAGTTGACAAACAATTCGCGCAGCTTCGGAGTCACACCGAAGACTTCGATGCGAATGTCCTTCCACCACGCTGGATAAGAGCCCTGGTGCGGCCCGATTGTCAGTTGAATGCCTTCAGAATTTACCTGGCAGCTAAACTTCATCCGAAGATAGTTGCCATGCTGAAACTCATAAGTCTTGCCATCGTCGAGATAGAGTTCGCCAACGCACCCGTCTCCCGGATAGATGCGTAAGGTAAGTGCCCCATTGGGTATCTCATTTGTGCTTTGTGTGACAGGCGCCATCGGCAGGATGGAGCCAGCGCGAACATAGACAGGAAGTTGAGCCAGCTGGGGAGTCACTTGAATTGAAAGTGGCACTTTTGGCCCTGGAATCGCCGGCGGGTCAGGATCAGGGTCGGGTGGCGCTGCAACCCTCGCGCCGGTCCAGAAGTCGAACCAATCGGTTGAGGGAAACTCAATCGAATACGTGTCTGTCTCATCCGGATAGGGCGGGGGCGCGATCAGCAAATTCGCACCCAGAAGAAACTCACCGGACGCATTGTTATCGGTGTCGATCGGATGGCCATCATCGAAGGCTCGCGGAAACTCCAGGAACAATGGCCGCAGCATCGGCATTCCTGTGCGTGATGCCTCTTCGGCAATCGTGTAGAGATAGGGCATGAGCTGATATCGCGTATTGATAAAGTGGCGGCGGATAGCTTCCTGCTCCGTCCCCCCGACCCAGGGCTCCTGATCGCCGGTACCTTTCTCAGTGTGATCGCGATCGATGGGCTGAAACGCACCTATCTCAAACCACTTTGTCAGTAACTCCGTCGTCGGCGTTCCAGCGAATCCGCCGACGTCCGCTCCAGTGAACGCGAAGCCGCTCAATCCAAGATTCTCGAGCATTGGGGTGGCAAATCGAAGATGATTCCAACTGCTGCTGTTATCCCCGGTCCAGGTAGCCGCAAAGCGTTGCCCCCCCGCATAGGTCGCCCGGGTGAGGACGAAGGGACGCGTTTCTGGATCGAGTTTCAGGAGACCCTCGAAGGTAGCGCGAGAGTTTTCCATGCCATAGACGTCGTGAATCTCGGCGTGTGTTGCGGTCCGCAGTTTGAATCCCTGCTCATCGATCCGATGGACAACGTTTTCAGGCATCGTCTTGTTGGCGGTATCGAAAACCGACGGCTCATTCATATCGTTCCAGAAGCCATCAACTCCATCCTTTCGAAGGTCGTCATAAAGTGTGCCCCACCATGCGCGAGTTTGCCGGCGGGTAAAGTCGGGAAATACGCTTGGCCCCGGCCAGACGCGGCCCGAGAAGACGGTCCCGTCCGGATTCTTGACAAAGTGGTCCCCCGCGATGCCGCTGTCGAATGGGAAGTACTTCTGCGCGGGAAGATTGGCGATGTGAAGGTCGGTGATAACTACAACATGGAAGTTTTCAGAGTGAAGCTGCGCCACCATTCCAGAGAAGTCAGGGAATGCGGCGTGGCTGACCGTAAACGGACGGTTATGGTCCTGGTAATCGATGTCGAGATAGATGGCATCGGCGGGAATCGAATCGGCTCGGAGCCGGCTTGCGATTTCAAGCACGCGAGCCTGTGACATGTAACTATAGCGTGACTGTTGAAAGCCAAGAGCCCAGAGCGGCGGCAGTGGCGGCGTGCCCGTTAGCCAGGCGTAGGTTTCAACGACCTTTTTGGGAGTTGGGCCATAGAAGATGTAGTAGTCCAAGGGGCCAGCGGCAGCTCCAAAGGAGTACACGCCGGAGGTCTCCTTGCCGAAGTCGAAGCTAGTGCGCCACGTGTTATCGAGCAAGACGCCAACCGCAACGCCGGCGCGAAAAGTCATGAAGTATGGAATGCTCTTGTACAGCGGATCGGTCGATTCCTGAAATCTGTAGGCATCGGTATTCCACAAGGTGAACGCTTCGTCGCGGCGGTCAAGAGGACCAGTCTTGTCGCCGAGACCGAAATAGTGTTCGTCCATCGGCATCGATTTGTATACCCGAAAGGCATCTCCGTCAAAGCGAACTGGCCCGGCATCCTGCTGCAGAATTGCGCCCGATAAATCGCGGACGACTAATTGAAGAGAACGCTTGTCTATCTCTACTATGAGCTTGCCTGTGCGAAAACCGAATTGATCCGCGCTGGTGTCGATAGTGATGGGGACGGCGCCGTGGCGTGCATTTTGGAGCACGGCCCAGGATGCATCTTCAGGGAAAGCGCCATCGCGAGCGAAGGTAACACGTAAGACATCGTCACGCAATGCAACGACTCTCTCGCGTATTTCTCCCGCCTGGGCCTCGATCCCGTTCGAAAGGATTTCTACATGGGATACCGTTTTGAGAGAAGACGAGTTTTGCTGAAGCGCGGTCGATTGGGCACGGCCCGTTGCTTGTATCTGGAACAACAAGAGGAAAATGGCGAGACGTATCGCAGAGAATGAGCGAATTGAGCGCATTAGGACTCCTGAACGAGCGTGGTTTCGGCAATGTGTTAGCAAAGATGAAATGGAGGGCCGCTCTTTCCTACCGGTCTGAGGTGTCGTTATGCGATGGTTCCAGCGAGGAAAGATCGGGATCTTCGACTCTCTTGATACTTCGGTCGCGTCGTTGTTTGATGGTCTTCACTTCTTCGATCGCGGCGGCCGCGTCCTTTGTATCGCCGATCTGCCGGTAGAGCCGCGCCAGCAGATAATTGATAGAGCCGGTGTCATCGCTCGAGGTGCTCATCTTGAGTTGCACGATCGCATCCTGAGTTCTTCCGGTCTCCGAATACACCTTGCCAAGCAGCGCATGAACGTGGGCGAGCATCTGCCTCTTGGCGGTGAGGCTCTTCTTAAGGAACGGTTCTGCTTCGGCAAACTCAGTTTTGCCTATAAGGGCCTCGGCAATGATGAGGTTCAATGCTGGATCTTCGGGAGCGCGCTCCAGTGCGATTTGCGCAGTCTCCATTGCCTTCTGCGTGTCATTGTTGCTGAGATAGGCGGTCGCCAGTCCAAGTAAGGCCGCCGGGTCGTTTGGAGTGATAGTTAGCGCTTTGGAGTATTCGGCCTGAGCTTCGTCGAATCTTTCCAGTTGGTAGTAGATATCGCCGAGGAGAACATGGCTTCTGGGCGAGTCTGAGTCCAATTGCTGGAAGCGCGCAAGGGACTTGAGGGCAAGGCGCTGGTTGGCCTGGATTGACCAGTAGAGGGCCTCGGGAGAATGTGGCTGCAAGGTCTCCAAGGTAGTTGCCGCGGTGAGAGCGCGCTCATTGTCTCCGCCGAAAAACGCGCAGGCGGCAAGTAGCCGAAGCTTGTCAGCGCGCCCGGCAGCAAGACTCGTTTCGAGCCGCTGCGCACACTGCTCGAATTGTCCCGCCGCAAAGTACTCTTCTGCCGTGCGGCTGCCGTCCGTGTGACTCCCTTCAACGACCAGCTTTGCCGTCGCAGGAGGAACCGGTTTGGGCACCCCGGAGTTATCGCCGGAAGGTTGCTCTTCGTCGTTGAAGATCGCCAGTAACGTGTTGCGGATGTCTTCCGGCATGGCGGTGCTCGGCTGAGATAGACAAGCCATCAAACCAGCAGATTCATCGTTGGACATGCCTTCCAGAAGAATGGCCGCGTTCGCAGTGAAAAACCCGTGGTCGCGGCCCCATAACTCTTCTAGAAGCCTGATAGCCTGCTCATTGTCGCCTTTGTCGAGCGCCACGCGCGCCTGGCCGAGAAGAGCCAGGCTACATTCCGGGTGCACGGTGCGCTCCCCGGCAAATTCCGTAACTGCGCCCTCCGTGTCATGGTGCCGGAGGAGCGCAAAGCCCAGCTCCGAATGGATGCAGGGAGGTTGAGGCTTTAAATCGAACAAGCTCCGATACAGGCTTGCGGCCTCGCTGAATCGTCCCTGCTTTTCCAGCGACCCCGCAAGGAGCGCGCCGGTAAATGCTGATCTCTTGTTTTCTACCGACATTCTGTGAGCGTCGCCTTCCACCTGGTTCAGGCGTGCAATTCCCAGGGCGAACCAGGCAGCGTCAAGTTGTGGGTCCAGCGTGGTCGCTCGCGCAAATTCTCGAGCTGCCGGGGAGAGCTCTCCGATTGCAAAGTAAGCCCGCCCCAGCGCCAGCGGCGTCTGCGGATCGGTCTTGTTGATCCTTTCCGCCTTCGTCAAAAAAGGTATCGCCTGCGGTGCTTTGCCGGTACGCTCGAAATCGATACCGAGAAACAAATTGGGGACATATAAGGCGGGGTTGAGATGGTTGGCTTGCTCAAAGCTTGAGATGGCTGCGGGAATGTCCTCAGCTTGCTGCTGCATAAGTCCTAGATTGGCCCATAGTTCCGGCATCGACGGCTCGATCCTTATCGCTTGTTTGTAAGCCTTTTCTGCCGCGGCATAGTCATTCGCCGCCTGGGCTTGCAGGGCTGCGGCAACCAACGACTGAAGCGTCTGGTCCGGCTGCCGCTGACCAAGCCCGAATACGGGCTTGGTCAGCAGAGCTAGAAAGATCAGCAACAGCAATTTGAAGCAGTTGTTCACGATTGGTTTACCAGTAGAACTTGCCGGCAAACTGGACAACTCTGCCAGGGAATGCGGTTGTGATTTCCCCGAAACTACCGGGGCTATACAAACTCATATTCCCAGGTCCCGGCGCGTAGAAGTTTGGATGGTTGAAAGTGTTGAAGGTTTCGAAGCGGAACTGGGCTCTCATGCTTTCTTTGAAACTCCAGTTCTTCTCAAGAGCGCTATCCCAGTTCGTGTAATGGGGCCCGCGAAGATTTGAGAGGTAGCGGGAGGCCGTGCCGAAGGTACCATACGCCGCGTAGGCGAAGGCACTGCTGTTGGCCCAGGAGTTGGGCACAGTGCTGCTTATTGTTTGATGTGCCGGTTTTGGATTTCCAACGATATCCGGCCTGGGATCGCCGCCGTAGGAGTTCCAATTGTTTCCAAAGACACTAAGTGGAATTCCGTCCTTGAAGGTTGCAATTCCTGAGAGTTCCCACCCGCCAACTACGGCATCCGCTACGCGGCTCATTCCCGAACCGACCGCCTTGCCGCGGCCGATGGGGAGTTGATAGACGTAGCTGGCCACCAAGGCCTGTGGAATATCGCCCGCATCCACGCTCTTTTCGCCCGCCAGGTTGAAGTAGTTTGCCGTGGCGCCCCAGTTCGCCGCTCCATTGTACGACCAGGAGTTGTTGCCCTCAACGTTATCAAGGAACTTGGAGTAGGTGTAAGAGACCAGCGCGGTAAGCCCCTTGCTGATGCGATGGTTGTAAGTGACCTGCAGGCTGTTGTAAAGCGACTGGCCTAAAGGCGCGTCATCCTGAGTTACGCCGCAATACTGTGGATATGCCAGAAGCGTATCCGCCAATGGAATCGTTGCCGAGTCCAGGCTGTACCCGGAGCAGCTGCTGGGTGCAACGCGTCCATTAGTAGAACTGGTGAGGCTGGTCAAAGCCGCGCCCAGCGGATTGGGCGCCAGGGCGCCGAGTTGGTTGGGTGAATAGGATTGGAGGTATTTCGGATTCAACTGGTTGTACTGCCAGCTACCAGCAACCATGCGAACGCCGCGGTTGCCGATGTAGTTTACGTCCAGTTGATCGCTCCGGGTGATGGCCCACTGCACGCCCAGCAGCCATTGTTGAACGTACGGGGAGGGGTTGTTCCGGAAGACGCCGCCTGTACTATTGCCGTCTTGTTGATACGAGCCGTTGGCGTTGCCGGAAATCTGCGCGTATTGGCCGGCCCAGGGATTGCTGGTGCTGATATTCGGATTGGGAGTAATGCCGCCGTTCAAGCTCAGGTTGGCGTTGGTTGTCGCGGTAAAACCATCCGTATCCATTGAGCCGGAGCTGCTGGCCGCTTCCGGATAGAAGATCCCGTATCCGCCGTGGATAACTGCCTTCGGGATCGCCTGATAGGAGAAGCCTACGCGAGGCGCAATGTTCTTGAGGTTCGGGTTGTAGAGATACCGGTTGCCGGGCCCCAGGAACTGGAGCGCGCCAAGCAATGGCTCGCCCGCCGAATAGCTGAGCGGGTTGAGCGCCTCCGGGTTGAAGATCGAGCCCTCGTTGTGGCGCGAAGTGTACGGAGTTTGAATCTCATAGCGGATGCCAAGATTCAGAGTGAGGTTGTGGGTTGCTTTCCAATCGTCCTGCACGTACTCGCCAAAGAGATGGTTCGATACATATGGGGTGGTCGGCGTTCCGACGCTTGCCCCATCCATGACGCCGAGTAGCATCTCAGCCACTCCGTTACCAGTGAAGCTGATACCCGGCGTTCCAGCCAGGGGATTCGGTCCGCCAGTGTAGTTTCCGTCGAATGTAAGCGACGTGTCGTTGTAGTTGTACTGGTCGAAGACCTGCTCTACGCCCATGAACCCGAAGTTGACCGTATTCTTTCCGAGCGTTTTGATGAAGTCCACAGCCACGGTGCCGATGGGTCCATGGTTGTTGACCCCCTCCTGGTTCCCGGAAAATGGGCCGAGCTGCGAGATACCGTTTCCGAAATTGACAATGGGAAACAAGGGGTCCTGTTGATTGACATACGCCGGTAGTCCGAGTTGGGTGGTCGGGTTGAAACCGATCGACTGATTGGTGGAGGTTTCATGCCATAACTGGACGCCCGAAGTGATGTTCATGGTGAAGGTGGGGCTGAATATCCGCGTGAGCCCCGCCCACATGCCGTAGCGGTTGTTGGGCCGCTGATTGCCTTGGCCCGCCGGATCGGATCCCCAGTTATCGGCAGCGCCGGTCTTTGCCTCTTGCTTATAGGAGTAGCGGAAATAGGCGCTGGTATTCGGGTTGAAATTCTGGTCGACCCTGATCCCGTACTCGTCCCAATACGTGGGGGCCTGTCCGGCCAGAATCAGGTTGTTGGCCACATTGCCTGACTTCTGTGCCGCTGGAAAGTAGCTGAGCAGCTTGGCGCCGACAGGGTCGGGGGTGTAGCCGGTCAGGTTGGCGAGAATGTTACCCGGAATGGGATTGCGGACGAATCCAGTAGTGGTGGCGACCAAACCCGTGCCGTATGGGTTGGTCACCGCGTTGAATGTATCCGCTTTTCCGGCAGAAATGGCGTGGCCGCTGCGCGGATCGTAAATCTGACCGTCATAGATGGGTCGGCCGAGAGCGTCAGTGCCCGACGACGTTGTTGCCAGTTGCTCCGAGAAGTTGCCGGCCAGGAAGTTTGTGTCTGGCACTGTGTAGGACGAGGGGGACGGGGTGTTTGCACGGAAGTGCTCGTAGTTTCCGAAGATGAAGGTCTTGTTCCGCTGTTTGTAGATGCCGGGGATGTACAGCGGGCCGCCAGCTGTTCCGCCAGTCTGGTTGCGGCTGAAGGTACAGAGATTTGTGTTGAGGAGTCCCTGGCAACTTCCGGGTGATTGGAAGTAATTGAGGGCATTGGTGCTGTTGCTGGAATAAAACTCGTATGCCGACCCGTGGAAGTCGTGCGTCCCCGATTTGGTGACGACGTTGACCACGTTGCCGGTGCTCCATCCATACTGAGCCGTAAACGAGTTGTTCTGGACTTTGAATTCCTGAACCGCGTCAACGCCGGGCACAAAGATAACCGCGCCCCACTCCGTATCGGTATCCCAGGAGCCGTCAACCAGGAACGCCGTCGTTCCAAAGAAGCCGCCGGCGAAGTTCATGAACGAAATGTCCTGATCCGCGGTGTCGGTTGTGTTGCTGCCGCCACCCAGGAGCAACTGCCCTTCCGACGTGTTTTGCACGGAAGAGTTGAGCGTTGCGAGGCCATAGACGTTGCGCACATTCAAAGGCAGTTCCACAATCTGCTTTGAGTCAATGTCTGCCGCGACATTGGCGTTATCTGTATTCAGCAGGGAGGCATCGGCGGTTACTGCCACCGACTGCGTCTCGGCTCCAATGGTAAGGGATACGTTCTGCGTCGCGGTCTCGCCGGCGTTGAGAACGATACCACTTTGTTGGTACGCTTCAAAGCCCTTCACTTTGATCGTCAGGATATAAGTGGAGGGAGGAAGTTGATTGAAAGAGTATCGGCCTCCGTCGTCCGAAGTGAAGCTTCGGCTGACTCCCTTTTCCGTGCTGACGAGCGTCACTGAAGCTTTGGGCACCACAGCACCCGAGGGGTCCGATACCACGCCGGAAAGCGTCGCCGTGGTTGTTGCGATTTGCGCGTTAGTCCATGGGGTACTGTTCACCAGTATGGCGAGCAGAATTGCAATTCCACCCCAATACCACAAAGACGCCTGTCTCCTGCTCCTGATTGTTTTCAATGCAAAGCCTCCATCCCGTAATTCCCCGTCGATCCGGGAGCCCAACGACACGTTCCTCATGTCTTAATTGGGCCCTTATTGATCGGGGTTCTGAAGCAGACTCGTTGTAGGCTTACGGATGAAGCGTTGTGAAGGTCTTTACGGAACAGATGGTCAGGGTCCTTACGGCAAACCGGGATTTCTTATCAGGTAAAGAATCGAGTAAATCGATGTATTTATATACACTTACCCATTACGCCTTCCCTTGACGAACTTAATCTTTTACGGCTGTATAATGGCCACGACTGTCTGGAGTGAATCAGTGCCAACCGAACCACAGGCCCACGAGCACCCGCCTTTGAATGACGCAGAGAAAAGTGCGGTCCGTGAGCAACTGAATCGGCTGCTGGCAAACCCCTTCTTCAGCCATAGCAAGCGGTTCCCTACCTTTCTCCGCTTTGTCACCGAGCAGACCCTGGCCGGAGAAGCTGACAACATCAAAGAACGGACGCTGGGAATCGAGATTTTCGGCAGGGACGCCGACTACGACACCGCCTCCGATCCGATTGTCCGCGTCACTGCGGCAGAGATCCGCAAGCGAGTGGCGCAGTATTATCAGGACCCGGCTCATGTAAACGAACTGCGGATTGCCCTGCCATCCGGGTCCTATATCCCGAAGTTCTACTGGCCCAAGGGCGCCAACGATCCGGTCTTGAAGGAATTGGACCTGCCGGCAGAGGAGGCTCTCGTCCTCCCCGAGGCGCAGGTCATTTCGCCTGTGGGGCACACACATCGTCCTTCCCGGCTGGTTCTCGCAGTTACCTGCGTCGTCGCTGGGCTTTTGTCGGTGGGATCGGTTTTGCTTTGGCAGCAGATGCATCGATCCGCGCTCGATCTGTTTTGGCGGCCAGCGCTGAAGTCAAAGGACCCGGTGCTGCTCTGCATCGCGGATCAGCTTCAGTATTCCAGCATCGTTCTTCGCGATGCCGCGGAGCCAACGCACCAACTCGTGTTGAACGACAAGCTCACTGCGATTGTGATGGATGACGTTTTCGCTACGGTGAAAGTCGCCGGAGTTCTCCAGTCCAGGGGCAACCAATACTCGCTGAAAAGCGAGGGCTCAACCAATCTCGAGGATCTGCGGAATGGGCCGACAATTTTTATTGGTGCATTCGATAACACGTGGACGCTGCGGTTGACCAACGCCTTGCGGTACCATTTCGCGAACGATCCGGCGATGACAAAGATGAGCATTGTGGATAGCAAGTCATCGACGCCGACTCAATGGGTTCTTGACCGGTCAGTACAGATGGCGACAAACAACTATCGGGACTATGCGATTGTCGCGCGCTTCACCGACCCCAATACAGGCAGGCTTGCTGTCGTGGTGGCGGGAATCGGTCGTGGCGGCACCATTGCCGCAGGGGAGTTCCTAACTGACCCCGCTTATCTCGCCCAGTTGCAGGGTCCTGTGAATGCTGCGGGCAACAAGGAAAACATGGAAATCGTGTTGAGCACTCAGATTATCGATGGTCAGCCAGGTTCGCCGAAGATAGAAGCTACCTACTTCTGGTAAGGCTCGGCCCGCATGAGATGCAATTGCCGCGATCTTTGCCTCGCCGAGATCCCATGTGGATGCAAAGCGAGCATGATTCGCCAATTCAGCGGGCTCGGCCTTTCCTGAAGCGCCCTAGAGGCCTCGACGTCCGCTGATCAGGTTGTAGATCAGCACGATGACCGCAATGACGATGAGAATGTGGATCAGGCCGCCGCCTATATGGAGTGTGAAGCCCAGGAGCCACAGAACGACGAGAACCACAAAGATTGTCCAAAGCATAATTGCTCCTTTGCATCGGGGGCGCACGAAGATTGAGTTAACTTCCGCACGCCCGCGAGCCTTGTTTAAGCGTTACTAGTTGGAGGCGATGGCCTGAGCTTTTGCGTCCCTGACCGCGTCGATGAACGAATTGGCTGAGTTCGGAACCGGAACTTCTCCGCCCAGGATGCGGCGTGTTGACATTTCGTGCCCGTAGACGGCTTCGGTGGAATCGCTGTCGCGGCGAATGGCGGCGCCGGTTAAAGTAAGTCCGGCAAAGAGACCCCTGGCGCGCGAGTAAGTGAGGACTTCGGTGTTGAGCTTCCAATCGGTATCGGCTGAAGCATGACGTCCAACCGGGCCGGCCGCAGCCGAGGCATCCCCGCCAAGTTGAAAGTTGCTGTTGATCAAATGCCGCATCCCGTCTTCGTTCTGGATGATCATGACCAGATCGACGCCTTCGACGCCAATCTGCAATCCCCAGCTTCCGCCGGTAATGGTAAAGAACGCTGGAGCGCTCCAGCCGTTTGCCGTGCGGCAAGTTGCAACGCCGCGGCCGTTCTCCGCGCCAAAGACGAAGCCGCCCTTGAGCATGTGGGGCACGACGGCAATGCACTTGGCATGTTCCAGGACCTCTTGAGGAATGCCTCTATCCGGCGCGGACATGATCTCGTGGATTACCTGGCCTGCATGCTCCAGGCGGTCCTCGGTTGCTTCGCGATTGGATCCCGCCCAGGCGATGGTCGAAACGCCGAGGATTGCTACGAATGTCATTAGCTTCTTCATCAATTTCACCCTTTTCTACCTATGCGCAGCGTCACATTCGATCCGCGCACTAAGACGCACAAGGTAGCTCCAACACTAGGGTCAAGACATCGAGCAGTCTGAGCAAGAAAGCTCATTGCGGGCCCGGTCTGCGGAATACAAACTGCATGCAGCTGGTGGTCCGAACTGCTCAGACCGTGATAATCGCGGCCCCTAAGCTGAAAGAGGTTGAGGAAATCAATTCGGTCCTTGATGAGTTCGAAGGAGATTTAATGAACGGATTCAAATATCTAGCGATAGCGGCTGTGGCCGCAATGTTTGTCGCGGCGGGAACGCCCAAAGCAGAGGCTCAGATCAGCGTCAATCTCGGAGTCGCCCCGGCCTGTCCTTATGGCTACTACGACTACACGCCCTACCAATGCGCACCGTACGGATACTACGGTCCGGAGTGGTTCCATGGACGCGCATTCATTGGCGCGGGTCCCTGGTTCCATGGCAGAGATGAGTTCCGCGGGCATGTGGACACCAGCTTCGATCCGCAGCGCGGCTATAGCGGGCGCTTCCCGAACAACGGTGAACGGGCAACGCAGCGCAGCAGAGCCCCCAGAACTTTCAAGGGCAATGAAATGCGCGATGGGCGCGGCCACGCAAATGGAGAGAATCACGGCGAAGAAAAGCGCTAGGCGCCTGTATGCGGAAGGTCGAACAGAGAGGCTGTTCTTAATCCCCATCTGATTTGAATGACCGTCGTTCAACATTCTTTCCGTACGTTTCCTTTCGATTGAGGATGCTGGCTTCCACTGCGGCGCCACAACCGATTCCACATCAACTGAATTGAACTGAATCGAATTGCCTCAGGAGGGCTCATGGATAGCAATCGAGTGAAAGGTACCGCTGACGAGTTGGTGGGAGTTGTCAAACAGAAGACCGGCAAGTTGACTGGGAGTGCGCAGCTCCAGGTTGAAGGCGCTGCTCAACAGGTGAAAGGCAAGCTTGAGAACGCCCTGGGCAAAGCAAAGGACGCGGTTCGCGACGCAAAGGAGAAATCCGCGGCGAGCTCCAGGCGTGTTGTATAACTGGCATCAGGCAATCCAGCAATGGGAGGCCACTTTAATGAGGGTGGCATCTATGCACCCGCGGCCGATTGCCTGGTATGAACTTCAGGTTCTGGCTTTCACCATGCTGCTTCGATTTGGGCGGTGAATCTCCGGGACCACAAACGGAGCTCAAGCTTGCCAAAGGAAACCGTATCGCGATGGATGCGGTCGCTGCTGAAGTCGCTCGGCCCCGGCATCATCACCGGGGCTGCCGACGACGATCCCTCAGGCATTGCCACTTATTCCGTTGCCGGCGCGCAACTCGGCACAAAACTCCTTTGGACCGCATTTGTAACGTGGCCGTTGATGGCCGCGGTGCAAATGATGTGCGCGCGCATTGGCAAGGTGACCGGACAAGGCCTGGCCGCCAACTTCAAGCTGCGATTTCCAAAATGGATCCTGCTCGTCTTTGTCATCGCGCTTCTGGCTGCCAACACCATCAACATCGGGGCCGATCTGGCCGGCATGGCGGATGCTGCCGCAATGCTGTCTGGCATCAATTCCCATTGGTTCGTGATAACGTTTGCGCTCCTGATCTCATGGGCCACGGTCAGGCTTCAGTATCAACAGATCGCAAACGTGCTCAAGTGGCTGGTGCTGGTGCTTTTTGCATATCCCGTTACTGCGTTTGTAGTGGGAGCCAATTGGAGCCAGGTGCTCCGCGATACCTTCGTTCCATCCATTCCGCACAGCCAGGATGAGTGGGCTACTTTGGTCGCGATCCTCGGCACTACGATCAGCCCTTATCTGTTCTTCTGGCAGGCGAGCGAGGAAGTCGAAGAGGAGAAGTCCGCCGGCCAAAATACGCTCGCCAAGCGCAGGGGCGCCACTGTCGAGGAACTCGAACTTAGAAACATCGACGTGGGGGTTGGCGCGTTCTTCTCGAACATTGTGATGTACTTCATCATTCTGGCCACTGCCGTCACCCTCAACCGGCACGGCATCACACAAATCGAAACGTCCCGCCAGGCCGCGGAGGCGCTTCGGCCATTTGCAGGCAGGTTTGCCACAACCCTTTTTACACTGGGGATTGTCGGTGTTGGATTTCTCGCCATTCCCACGCTTGCGGGATCGACTGCATACGCCTTTGCCGAGACCTTGGGATGGCGCCAGGGCCTCAACATGAAGTTGCGCCAGGCGCGCTGGTTTTACATGCTCATCCTGGTCTCTACTGGAGTGGGCGTGGCGCTGGATTTCATCGGCATCAACCCCGTAAAGGCGCTTTACTGGACAGCCGTAATCAACGGTTTGGTGGCGCCCTTCATGCTGGTCGCAATCCTCGTGGTTGCGGCAGACAAAAAGCTCATGCAAGGCCAGCCCAGCTCGCGCCTGGGATGGATTGTTGTGGCAATCACGACAGCAGCCATGTTCATCGCGGGTGTGGCCATGTTTGTTGTCTAGTGCGCTGCTAATTGGCCCCCTGGTCGCCGATCCATCAGATCAGCAGGGCGTGCAGTGAGCAGTTAAATACAGTCTCAGCGAGGCTAGCGTGGAAGTCTTAGTCAGGGCGCGTAATCCGCGTCGCTTCCCAGCCTTCGCAATCCGTGTCGACTTATCGGAGGACGGAATCGAAGGATGGCATGGCAAGGAGATGTGTATGCGTACTATCCGGTTCCTGTTAGCACTTTTGATTATGGCCATTCCGGCCGCCTCGTTCGGCCAGATCGGCATTCGGATTGCGATCGGGCCACCCATGATGCCCATTTACGATCAGCCGCAGTGTCCCGGCGATGGTTATCTCTGGACTCCTGGCTACTGGGCCTATGACAACAGCATCTCCGACTACTACTGGGTTCCGGGTACATGGGAAATGGCTCCGGAAGAAGGAATGCTTTGGACGCCGGGTTATTGGGGTTGGGGCGAGGGCGGCTATCTCTTCAACGAAGGATATTGGGGGCCGACCGTCGGCTTCTATGGCGGCATCAACTACGGCTTCGGCTATTGGGGCGGAGGCTACGGAGGCGGCCGCTGGGATGGCGGGCACTTCTTCTACAACACATCCGTCAACAACCTCAACGGCGGAAACTTTCACAATGTCTACAACGAGAGGGTTGAGGTCAGCACGCAGAGCCGTGTGAGCTTCAACGGCGGAAGTGGCGGGATTGAAGCGCGTCCGACATCTGAACAGCAGGCCGCGGCAAGCCAGAGGCATATTCCGGCTGGGCAAGCTCAAATGCTCCATGCACAAACAGCGCGCGCCAATCCAGAACAGCGGGCCAGCGCCAATCACGGCAACCCGGCAACCGCGGCAACCGCCAAGCCCGGCGATTTTAGCCAGCAGCACGGAGCAGTAAGCGCCAAAGGGGCGGCGGAACCTGCGAGGGGCACGGCGGGCGGAGCGCCAGCGGATGCTCGCACAGCAGTCCATCCGAAAGACCTTCCGACCATCTCTCGTCCCGCGCCGGTCAACTCAGGGAATGCGAGAGCTGACCAGCAGTACGAACAAAGGCAGGACCAGTTAATCGCCAGGCAAACCCAGGAGCGGCAGCAACTGCAACAGAGGCAGGACTCAGAACACCAGCGGACGCCGAACGTCGCTTCACCAGCGCTTGAGCAGAAGCACCAGCAACAGACGCAGCAGTTAGTCCAGAAACACACCGCCCAGCAGCAGTCGTTACAGGCGCGCCAACCCCAGGCTCGTCCGTCGGGCGGCGGCGGTAGGCAGCGCTAGCAGCGTGATGATTCCCGTTTGAACCGATCGTCGATTGAAGCCATTCCGGCCGGGTGTATCACACCCGGCCGTTTTCTTTTGGTTCGGCAACGGCCCGCGGCGGGATCCAAATCAGAATCAAGGGCCCTGCAGCCGAGGATCGCGCAATCTCTGAAAGTTAGCCAACCCGCGTTGCCGTGCCCTGCAACTCGCGGCTCTCCGCGCCTTCGGCCCTGCGCAGGCTGCGGACCTTCCAGACACCAAAGCAAACGCCACTCAACATGATCGCGCCAAAGCCCCAGAGCAGAGGGCCCGACCATGCCTGAAGTGTGCCTGACCACATTCGGATTACGTGGCGGCCATATTTGACGCCGAGCCAGGCGATGAATGAGTACCGCAAGGTGCGAGCCGCGCCGTACACCAGCAGGAAGCGGTTGCGCGAGACACCCAGCGCACCGGACGCGAGCAGAAACGGCGACAGCGGAATGGGCGGAGGGAGCACGGCGGGAATGAAAACCGCCAAAACTGGGTGATGCTCGACCCATGCATTAACTCGCCCAAGCATTCGCGCGGACACGTGGCGCCGCAGTGCCGCCTCCCCGCCTTTGCGGCCGATTTGCCATGTGCTGTAGCCTCCAACGATGCTGCCTGCGACGGCGCTCAAGACAAGGAGCCAGGGAACGCCATTGTGCGCCACCAGCCACAGCAACAGCAAGTCGGTGCTGCCTGGGATGGGCAAAGGAATCGGGGAAGAATCAATCACCGCAACTGCGAAGAGCCCCAGCGGGCCCAGGTGCGTGAGCCAATGGGGCAGCGCCGTGTGATGGATCGCCGGCACTGGGGGTCGGGCTGGCTGAGTAGTAAACACGCTCATATTGTCCTGACCGCGCCTTCGCAACCAGAACCTGCCGATTTGAATCGATGGACGGTTGCCGCGGCACGAAAGGAAGCAAACTCTATTTTTCTTGTTCCACTCATTTGGAAGGGTTCTGCGGCGATGCGCTTCGACGAGGTCTTATTCTACCGGTGCGCCACGCAAAGTGACCCAGTAGTATCGCCGCCAGCAAAAGATGCAGCGAACCGGGCGCACCGCAAACATCGCCAGCAATTCATCGATTGACCGCATCTCAGCTTGCTTGAACTTCACCGAGTTGCAGCGCGGACACTTTCGCCGGAAGCAAAGCAGGTGCGGCAGCCAATCGGGCCAATCCTTTCTTGCATTGCTCATTTGTCCCTTCTCCCCGGTCGCTTTCGCCTGAAGCTAAAATAAACTCGCCTCTGTCGGGCTCGAGTGCTCGTCCAACCAGGAAAGCAGACAACGGATGCTGCCTGTAGCCAAAGCTATGCTGGAATCGGCGGCGCCGTAGTACAGAAAAATGGTGTCCCCGTCGCCGCCAATCGTCTGGCCGCAGGGAAACACGACATCTTTCACATCGCCGCCACGTTCATAGGGCTCTTCAGGGCCGAACATCCACGAGTTTCCGCGCAGCAGGCAGACCTCCGGCTGTTCCAGGTCAAACAGCGCCAGGCCCAGTCGGTAGATGCTTCCTGAAGCTGTTTGACGGACGCCGTGATAGATGGTCAGCCAGCCCCTGGAAGTTTCAATGGGCGGAGAGCACAGGCCAATCTTATTCGCATCCCACCACCCGCCGCGCCGCGCCGCCAGCATGATCTTGTGACTTCCCCAATGATGCAGATCCGGTGAGTACGAGATCCACATGTGCGCGCCAAGGGTTGTCACCGGCCGATGAATCAGGGCCCAACGGCCGCAAATTCTTCGCGGCAGCAGGGCCGCGTCCTTGTCCTCAGGCTGCATGATGACCCCATATCGCTCGAAACTCTTGAAGTCCTTGGTCAGCGCAAGCGAGACCCCCGGACCTCCACGTGAAAACGAGGTATAGGCCACCGCATATTGCTCAAGCTCGGGGACGTAGGTGATTCGCGGATCCTCAATGCCCCAAATCTCCTCAGGAAACTCCTGGGGGTTCGCCACCAAGGTCGGTTGCGGGTCGATCCGCCACCCATCGACGCCGTTCGCCGATCGCGCGGCGCAGAGGTGCGACAGGCCGGTCCGGTCTTCAACGCGGCACAGCAGCAGCGTATCTCCGTCGGCCAGCGTAACAGCCGCCGCATTGAAGACGCTGTTGATGGGATAGGGCCAATTCTCTCTGCTGAGAATAGGGTTGCCGGGTTGACGCTCGAACAGAGGACGATCTACACATGGCTCAGCCTTTGGCTTGTCCTGGACGCCGGCCTCCAATAATTCAGCCGGCACAATTGATGGATTCAAAAAGTGACACTCGCTTCCTTTTCCAGTTCATCTGCGTTTGCTACCGTGACCGCCTGCATTTCGATGAGTGCCATCAGGAACGAAAGAGTCGACTCCGCTCCCTGATTTTCGTTGATGCGATCGGGGTGCAGACCGTCTCTGCAACCGCCCGTTGTGGCGTCATAAATCGGAACCTGCAAATCGTTCCTGCCCAGAAACCAGCCGAATACCCGCTGAGCTTCCTCAAACCACGATCGTTCTTCTGTGAGCCTGAAGACCTCAAGGCAAGCGGAGATTGTTGCACATGCCTCGACCGGCTGCTGATCGAATCGCGCCTTCTCGCTTCCTTCCACAAAGAAACCATTCGATCCGATGGGAACAAAAACTTCAGGATCATCCCGATGCTGCTCGGCTACGAGCCACTTCAGGGAATCCATGCCGACCTCGATCATACGCTGATTGTCACTTCGCCATCCTGCAAGCAGGAGCGCCTGCGGCAGCCGTGCATTTGAGTAAGACAGACTCTTCTCGAACCACCGCCATTTTGTTGAGTGGCTGCGTTCGTAAATATCGAGCAGCCGATTGGCCAGGATATTGCGTGCTCCCTGAATGGTTCTGTCTCCAGGAAACCAGTCAAGGTAAGCTTGCATGCCCAGAATGCTGAATGCCCACGCGCGCGGACTTGTGAATGAGAGGGTTGCCGGCACCGCAGCCTCGAACAGCCGTCCTGCGGCCCCGCGCAGCCCTGCGTTCCGCGAGCACCCCAGTACTTTTCCAAGCGACCAAAGGGCGCGCCCATGGCTGTCGTCCGAGCCAACATCTTCAAGCCACTTGCGTTCATAACTGAGAAAGTTTCTAAACCGCCCAGTGTCGGTGTGGAACGCGAGCCAGAGGAACGCGAGATAGCGATGGGAGAGACCTGCAAGTCTGCGCTCGCCCGAATGCATCGCGCCTTCGTCCAGAAGAGTGGAGACAATGAGGGCGCGCGCATTGTCGTCGGTGGTGTATCCCTCGCTGGTATTGGGGACGGAAAATATGGCGTGCTGCAGAATCCCCGTGTCGTCGGTCATCCTTAACATGTGAGCAGGCTTCAATACCGGCAGACTGCCCGTTGTTTTGTCGAGCCAATCACTCATCCGAGTCGCTCTTGGCCGTAACGATCGCTCGAAGCGAGCCCGCTGGAAGCTCGCCATATAGGCTTGGGCAGTTTTCGGCCAGGTCGTTCCGCGCGAGTGCAGGTAAGCTCTCTTGCGCATGGCGTGACGCTCAGCATCATTCTCAAGCAACCCAAGAACGGCTTCGGCGATGGCGCCAGGACTGTCGAATGGAACGATCACGCCTCTCTTCTCCGCGAGTAGCTCTCTGGCATGCCAGTAAGGTGTGGAGACAATTGCCTTGCCCGCGCCAAGAGCAATCGCCAGCGTGCCGGAAACGATCTGCGCCTCCTGCCGGTAAGGCGTAATGTAGATATCCGCGGCTCCGACGTGCTCCACAAGCTCTTCCGCGCTCACAAAGCGATTGTTCAGTATCAACTGTGAAGAGACGCCAAGCTCCTCAGCCAACGCCACCAGACTTTCGCGATAGCGCTCGCCTTCGCGCTTCCGAATGTGCGGGTGAGTTACACCTGAGACTAGATAGACCACGTTCGGGTGCTTCGCGAGAATCGCCGGCAACGCTCGAATCACATTCTCAATGCCTTTGTTCGGCGACAGGAGCCCGAATGTGAGCAGTACCGACTTGCCTTCGGTGCCGAACCGGTCTTTGAAATAGTTGGGGTCCATGAAGGGCAGATCGGGTACGCCGTGAGGAATCACATCGATCTTGCCGCTCGGCACCGCATAAACTTCGCGAAGCATCTGAGCTGCCAGTTCGCTCATGACCACGATGCGATCGGAAAGCTGCGCTATCTCCTCAAGCACCAAGCGCTGATCTGCATCCGGTTCGCGCAGCACCGTGTGCAGCGTGGTGACCAGCGGCATCTTTAGCCTGCGTAACAGCGCCAGCACATGGCGACCGGCGGTCCCACCATAGATGCCGTATTCATGTTGGAGGCAGACGAGATCGTTGCCGTTGAAATTCAGGAAATCCGCTGCACGCTCATACGAGGCAAGATCTTCTTGTTCAAGTTCCAGCCTCACCTTTTCCGGATACTCGTAACTCGAGTCCGGATCGTTGACAGGAATCGCAAACAAGCGCTCGTGCCCATATTCAGTTCCGAGCGCGGTGCACAAGTCGGTCGTAAACGTGGCAATGCCGCACTCGCGCGGCAGGTAGTTTCCGATAAACGCGATGCGGGTAGGCAGCGGAAGTTTGCATGCATTGCTCGCGAGGAGCAGGCTTAGCTCCGAGCCGGAGACTGACGCAGGCACCTCGGAATTTTTCTTTCCAGAGAACGGCATAGTTGTCCTGCTTTCATCGTTAGATCCTGCCAATAAATAAGAGAATGACGACAACCAGGAAGACCATCCCGGCTCCGCAGGTGGGATAATAGCCCCACCTTCGGCTGTGTGGCCAGATTGGCACAGCGCCAATGAGCGCCAGCAGAAGAACCACCACCAATAGAAGTCCAATCATTGTGGTTCCTCCTTATCTTGCTTACAGTCATTCCGTCCAGGCTGCGTGCGCTGCGGTCCCTCGGCGAGACCGCAGCGGCTACATCGTTAAATGGAAACGCTGATCGCAACGCCCATGCCCGGATACCTTTGGTTGAAGAGGTAATATCCGTTGTCAACGTATTCAACATAGACTTCGTCAGTGTCGTACCAGTCAGTGTCCCAGCTTCCTGGCCAGGGATCGATCATGCTGAACCAGAAGCCGTCATATTGGAAGCGCGGATACCCTCCCACCATGAGGAAGGGGAGACCCCCAATGCGGAATCCGTGATAGCGGCCGAAGTCTCCACCATACTGCTGGTCGGGGATCCGGTAGCCGCTGTACCCACCGCGCTGTGCCCAGGTGCGATGGTCGCTCTGCCAGTTTCCGGCCCGGTGCTCCTGCCAGCCGGTCTGTTCAACACGTTGCTGTTCCTGAGTGCGCGGTTGTGACCGATTCTGGCTTTGCTGCGGCTGATTTTGAACCGGCTTTGCCTGCTGCTGGGCGCGCTGCTGCGGCTGGCTTTGTGCGGGCCGCGCTTGCTGTTGTGCATGTTGCTGCAGCTGGCTTTGTGCTGGCCGCGCTTGCTGCTGGGCATGCTGTTGCGGCTGGCTTTGTGCCGGCCGTGCTTGCTGCTGGGCATGCTGTTGCGGCTGGCTTTGTGCTGGCCGCGTCTGCTGTGCATGCTGTTGAGGCGGGCTTTGTGCGGGCCGCGCCTGCTGCTGGGCATGCTGTTGCGGCTGGCTCTGAGCAGGTCGCGCTTGCGGTTGTGCATGCTGTTGCGGCTGGCTTTGTGCCGGCCGCGCCGGTTGCTGCTGATGCTGAGGTTGAGCCTGCTGAGGCTTTGCCTGAGCGGGCTTCTCCTCTCCATGCTCCTGCGCGGCAAACGCAGGAGCCGTGATTCCGAGGAGTACTGCGAGGATGGCGGTGCTGCCGATTGTAGCTGCCTTCATTGTAGTGCCTTCATTTCTGTTTTGCGATTTCTGCAGCGTTATTGCAGGCTTCCGGTGGTTGCATTCACTGGGCTGCCGATTGCTTCGCCAGATACCACGAGCTCCACCCTGCGGTTTTCCTGCCTGCCGGCAGAGTTGTCGTTCGTGGCGACCGGCAAGGTATTGCCGAAGCCTTGTGCTGTCACTGAGTTGGTCGATACACCTTCTTCGACCAGGTAGCTGCGCACCGCCCCTGCGCGGTTTTCAGACAGCGTCTGATTCATCGCATCGCCGCCCACGTTGTCTGTGTATCCGCCGACTGCAATGTTCAGCCCTGGATATGCAATCAGGATGCCGGCAACCTTCGCCAGTTTCTCCCGCGCACCCGACTTCAGTGAATACTGCCCAGTATCGAAAAGCACATCGGACATGCTGACGATGAGTCCGCGTGCGCTGTCGCGCGTCTGAAGGATCTTGTTCAATTGCTCCGACAACTGCGCACGCATGGCCGCCTTGTCGCTGTTTGCCTGGTGTTCGCCCTCTCGCGCACGCTGAGCAATCAGCCGGGATTCGTCCGCATCGGTCTGCGCTGCGGTTACAGCCGCCGCCGATGCCGTCTGGTTTGCGGCCATGTCGGACTGTGCCTTTGCTGCATCCATTTGCGCGGAAGATAGCGCCGCTGCCGACGACGCCTGGTTTGCGGCCATGTTGGCCCTTGACCTGTCTGCATCCGCCTGCGCGTTAGCCGAGTCTGCCTGTGCTGCGCTTATCGCCGCTGCAGATGCCGTCCGGTTTGCGGCCATGTTTGCCTGTGCATTTGCCGAGTCGGCTTGTGCCGCCGAGACTGCTGCATTTGCTGCCGTTTGATTTGCTGCCATGTCAGATTTCGCCCGGTCGGCGGCGGCTTGCGCGCTTGCCGCATTGGCCTGCGCCTGTGCCGTTAGACGGGTTGCATCGTCGGCTTGATTCTGCAACCTGCCTTGCGTGTCGCTCGATGCCTGCCGCTCAGATGCCAGACGATCCTCGTCATTCTTTTTGACGGCGATCTCTCGCGCATCTTCGGCGGTCTGCACCTCTTGGCGTGCGATTGAAATCAGAGCCTGCTTGTCGAAGTGCTTCTCGGTGGCATATTCGTCGACGTTCTTCATTTGTGCGATGGCGTGCTGATAGCTTTCGCTTGCATAAGTCTCTGCCCCTTCTGACTCAGCGATGCGTAGCGCATTGCGTGCTTCGTAAAACTCCAGGGGAAGATTGGCGTTCAGAACAATGGGATCGAATTTGTAGCCGGTGGGGAGATATCCGCCGCGCTCCATCAACTCATACTTCGCGTTCACTGCTTCGCTGGTGCCCTTGGTGTCTGGCAGCACCACGTTCTCCAGCACGACTACATTGCTTGGTTGGCGCACAGCATAGTACGGTTCCGCGGTCACGATCAGAGCGAATGCCTGCAGATCGGTGGTTGCGGTCAGTTTGCTGCGATCGTTGCCTCCGACCAGCACTTCTCCAAGGTTCACCGCACGGCCTTCAGGTGAAATGGCCCACATCACGTAGGTAAGATACTCGCCGCCGAACGACGTAGGCGCCTGCAGGTTTGAAAACTCCGCTTCCACTTCCATGGTGCCGCGCTTGGTGCGAACCTTGGCTTTGCCGCTCGCCGAAGCCAGCAACGATGTTCCGGCAAAATCCAAATCCGTGGCGCCACCGCGATGCCGGTAGTTGATCGCCTGAACCGTGCGGCTGACCTCAACCACGCGGTATGTTGACGCAGGCCCCGTGTGTTCAACAACCAGGGTCGTTTGCTGACTGGCTTGAGCAAAGACGCTCAACCCCATTGCGGTTCCAATTGTTAACATCAACTTGAATTTCACTTGTATCTCCTGGCAGGCTGGAATCTGCTGTGGTGCGCTGCAAATGCGTTTCGTTTGCCGAGGGTGGTTCTGCCCTCCCTCGGCATTGCGGTTTAAAGATGGCCGACGTGGAACTGCGTGAGGTAGTCAAAGAGCCCGAATACCTTCAGAAGCCAAACGACCACGGCGATCACAACAATGCCGTTCAGGATTCCTTTAATCTGTCCCTGCATGGGGATGAAGCGGTTGACCAGCCATAGCAGAAGGCCAATTACGGCCAGAGTGATAACCAGTGTGACCAAGGGCATTGGATCTTCTCCATTCAGGGGACTGAAGCTGAAGCAGGCCCTTACGGCTTGGCATCGACTTTGCTTCAGTCACTGTTGTGCGGGGTATGTCGAACCTGCCCGCAGCCGCCCCGAAGGCTGCCTGCGCGTTTTGAATCGCTAACGAATGCAGAGGTCGGATGGGCCGGCTTGGCTCAGGCGCCATGAAGAAGGGGGAAATCGATCACCTTGCTTCAGTTTCAATTGTCCCAATTTGGGAGGTCGCTGGCTGAGCTAGTTTGCTCACGAGCTTCGACTCGCTCCAGCATCGATCGGGCTACGTCGTGTAACTGCTGAATCTGATTCAAATGCCGGATCATATCGATCAGTCAGCCAGACAGGCGCTGATTGCTCTGATGACCAATCCAGTGTCTTCAGGACCCCGAACTGGAATCGATTCAACGCCCGCGCCGATTGCCGGGTAATCATTTCCGCCCGGAAATAGTGCATCTCCGATAAAAATCATCTCCTTCACCCGGATGCCAAGAATATCTTGCAACTTTTTGATGCCGTATCCTTTGTCAATTCCCGGCTTTGTCACGTCGATCGATGTCGCCCCGCCCATTCGAACGGAGAATTGCGGAATTAGGACGTCAAGGATTGCTATGATCCCTTTTCGCTTGGCAAAATCGGGATCCCATTGGACTTTCTCTTCAAGTGGAGCCTGCTGGCCCAATGCGGAGTAGGTGATCTGGCTTCCCCGGTCCTCAATCGCATCGCCCCAGGTCCTCGCGACTGCAACGCCCGCTTCCCCTATGGCTTTGTTCAGAGCGCTGATGATGATGTTCTTTTCATCCGCGGTGAAGTCCTCTGAGTAGAGCTGGTGCCACTGGCCAGTGAAGCTGAAGAACTTTGTGCCACATGTTGGCAGCAGGGAGAGATTCGCGAAGTGGCTTTCGTCGCCAAGGCCAGCGAGCAACTGGTTCTGGAATTGAGGCCATGCGCCTCCAGAAATCACCGCAACTCTTACGAGGCTCAGGAGATTTGCGAGTAACGACGATATCTCCGGAGAAATGGGAGATTTGCTGGGTGCGAGGGTTCCATCCAGATCGAAGACAATCAGCTTCTTCATTCAATTCCAAACTGGCGCTTCGTGGGTTTCCATGATCGTGGATGAGACGCTGCTACCAGCAGCGGATGTGTGGCGAGGGCTAACGTGGCAAATGGCGCGGAACCCACGCAAGGTCTCCGCTCAACTCGTAAATCGCGAGCGCGGCAAACAGGAAGACCGCGCCCACCCAGAAGCGCCAATCAAGGTGCATGCGCCGCCAATAGGGACCGGGATCGGGCTCACCGCCTTCGCCGCTGTGGCCTTCGAGATTGTGTTTGTTTCCGGTCATTTTTTCTCCAATGCCACAGTGCGACGCCGCGCGTCTCAGGCCATGAACGGCTCGCCTATTGCGTGTGGGTTGCGTCGGCCGTCACCTGAACTTGCTTTGCGATCGGTGACGTAGACGTGACGCCTGCCGGCGGCAACTTTGTCGCAGGTATCTGTGTTCCCGCTGGGAAGATGAGAATCTGAATCGAGCCCCCATCGGCGTCGATGCTCGCACCTGTCTGCTTGCCCAATCCAATCGTTTTGAGCTGGCTGTCGTCGAAGCCGAAGTTATCCACCAGGTAACTGCGGACAACCATCGCCCTGGCCTGGGAGAGCACCAGGTCCTTCTGGGTATCGCCCTCTGTCCCTGAAGAGACCGCGACCACCGCAACTCCGAATGGATTCGCCGCCAGAAACGCGCCGCCGGCGTCGAGAACCTTTTGGTTCTTCAGCTTGGCGGAATCGCGACCGTCAAAAAGCTGCTTTGCCGGAAACGTGAAGGTCTTGATCGGCGTGCCCTGGGGAAGTCCGCCAATTCCATTTGCCGCAAGATCCGCTTCATCTTCATATCCGCGCTTTTTGAAGTAGCCGCTCAGGATGAAGTTGTGCTTCAAGGCCTCCATGTTTTCCTGAAAGTCAGTAACACCGCTCTGCGCCTGAACCATGGTGGTCTGCAGCGTCGCAGTGGACTGTTGCAGATTGCTATAGAGCTGCTTGTCGTTGACAAGTGCGCCGATGGTTCCCTGGCCCGCGTCAATCTTGGCGCTCACAGAGTTCAGATGGGCCGTTGCCGAAGTCGCACTGGTCATGGCGAGTTGGCTGCTATCCAGAATGGCGTTCGCCTTGTTGAGCATGTCTCCCATCATCAGCGGCGGTTCACTGCTGATGATCTGCCCATCCTTCACTTCGGCCTGGCCCGCTGAACCAAACGAGATTGCAACATATTGATTGCCCAGCATTCCCTCGGTTTCAATCGAGGCAACCGAGTCCTGCTTCAGAATCTCGTGCGTCGACTTGTCAAGGTCCATCAGCACCGTGACTTTTTCGCCGGGCCGGTGGGGCAGTACGATGCTCTCCACCATTCCGCTGTGAACACCTCCCACCTGCACGTCGGCTCCCTCGGCCAGCCCCGCCACATTGTCGAACTGCGCCTTCAATTGGTAGGTGGAGCGAAACAGATACTCCTTGCTCCCGATGATGAAGACTCCGGCGGCAAGAATTGCCAGCGTCACGAAGATGAATGCACCAAGCCTTGCCACTCGCGTCATAACTGCCTCCTACGACTGCTTCAGAAATTCCTTCACAAATCCGATTTCGCTTTGTTCTAGATCCTCAAACCGGCCTTCAATCACCACGTCGCCCTTGTCCAGAAGCGCCAACCGATTCGCAATTGTCCTGGCGCTATGTAAATCGTGCGTCACTACGATCGATGCCATCTGACGCTCCCGCTGGAGCTTGAGAACCAGGTCGTCGATCTCACCCGAGCTGATGGGATCAAGGCCCGCCGTTGGCTCGTCGAGGAGCAGAATCTCCGGCTCCAGCGCGAGCGCGCGCGCCAGGCCAACACGCTTCTGCATTCCGCCCGAGATGTCGGACGGCATTTTGCGCGAAGCGTCCTCCAATCCCACTTCGGCCAGGAGTTGCCTTACCCGGTCGCCGCGCTCGGACGTGGACAAATCGCTCCGATGGTGTTCAAGAGGGAAGGCCACGTTTTCGCCAACTGTGAGCGAGTCGTAGAGAGCGGATTGCTGGAAGAGAAAGCCCATCCTCTTTCTGATCTCGCTCATGCGGTCGATACTCAAGCCGGCGATGTTGCTGCCATGAACGCAAATCGATCCAGCGTCCGGAATTTCGAGTCCAATGATCAGTCTGAGCAGAACGCTTTTGCCAGTGCCACTGCGTCCGAGGACCGCGAGGGTTTCGCCGCGGTCGACCGTCAAGGTGATTCCATTCAAGACCACACGCCCATCAAACGATTTGTGCAGTTCCTTGACAGCAATAACCGGAGCGTTGGAGGGCTTTTTCGTCTCCTCCAGGGTCATCGGGATGTCATTGACCGTAGCCATATTCTTCTCACTTGCTGGTGCTTAGCGGACTATTGAAAAACAACAAGGATGAACTTCACCAGCACAACGTCGGCCAGAATCACGAAAAGGGAAGCAAGGACCACCGAACTCGTTGCCGAACGGCCCACGCCCTCTGCGCCGCCGCGTGTGCGCATTCCCTGGAAGCAGGCAATGAGCCCGATGATGAGGCCAAAGACGGCGGTTTTGAATGTAGGCGGAAGAAAGTCATGGAGAGTAGAGCCGCTAAAGCCGGAGCCAATGAACTGCTGGAAAGAGATTGGCTGAACGAGGGTCTGCGCAACCCAGCCCATCAAAACGCCGCATGCATCTGCCGCGACTGTCAAAAGGGGAAGCATGAGAATGCAGGCCAGAATCCGGGTCGACGCCAGAAGTCTGTAAGGGTTGATTGCCGATGCCTCGATTGCGTCAATCTGCTCAGTGACCTTCATAGAAGCAAGTTGCGCGCCAATACCGGCGCCAACGCGCCCACTAACAACGAGCCCGGTGATGGTGGGGCCCATCTCCTGAATGACGGAGTAGATAACCGCTGAAGGAAGCACGGATGTCGCTCCAAAGCGAACCATGCTGGAGCGAATTTCCATGGAGAGCACAGCGCCCACAGCACCACCGGCGAGCGCCACCAATGGCAGCGATTGCGATCCCACCTCGTCAAGCTGACGGATGAGTTCGCGCCACTCATAAGGAGGAGTAACAGCGGCCCGCAGAACCTTCCAGGTGAAGAGCCCCAGGTTTCCGAACCAGTCGAAGAAACCAAGCAGGTTGCTGGCCAGGGAGCGGGCGCTGACCGGTAGATTTACAGTTTCGTGCCCCGGAGGCGCCGGTTGTGTGGCCGCGATCGGCGTAATGGCGTGGCCGTTCACTGATTCATTCCTTCCGTCGGGGCAGCATGGGGGTCATTCGCAGGGCCAACGTGCGCGTCGTTCGTAGGCGCAGAGTGTCTGTTGTTCAGATGCATGCGTGAAAGCAAGGAGTGAGGCCCGCTGTAGATAAACTCAAGGCCAATGTTTCCGCCCATGTAGGCCAGCAGGCTGTAGTTGCCTATGCGGAATGCATCCTTGGCGCCAAAGCGGTCTGGATACCATCCGTAGACGGCGGTAAAAGAGCCGGCATAGGGGGCCAGTAGCGCGGGGACCGAGAATACGCGGTGGCCGTCCTCTCCGCGCCGCGCCGTCAAAGTGGAAAGAACGGCGTGGCTCAATCTTGGCAATACGCCCTTGCATGTGCAGCGGTAGTACAGCGTATCTTCCTTGAACGCCTGCGCCAACCCATAGCGAACTGTGGTTCCAGTCGCTGCAATGCCGAAGTCTGAGCCCATCCGTTTGCCGAAGCCTTCGGCTCCCTGGCCCCACTCCGGCGGAGAATTGGACATCTGGCCGAAACCGGCTGCGACAGCAGAGCCGACAATCGGGTACGGGCCGTACGCATCGAACACATAGTTCCTAAGCTTTGTTTTCTGCGTGGGTCGAACATACGTTAGATCAAGTTGTCCCAAGGTCGCGTTTCTCTCTGCGCCGTCCGAATTCTCTGATGGTCCAGGAGATTGCGCTCTCATCGTCATTGGCAGTGATGCTAACGACGCCGCAGTCGACACCAGGACCATCGCCAGGCGAATTGGCTTGATCCAGGGCCGGATCATCGATTTAACACACCGCCTCAACTTCGTGTCAGCGCTGCAATCGCGGATCGATCTCGGGTCCTGTTTCAGCATCGTGTATCGCTGCTTCCTCTCCGATTCCATCTTCTCTTCGAGATGGATGCTGGAGATATTGGGCCAATGCTCGCAAAGGGCGGCATCCTGGACGATCTTGCCTGAGTTGGCACGCCTCAGGATGGTCACATTAGCTCGTATTGTTTTGAAGCTCGTGCTCGTGACCAGGTGGACCGCGATATCTGCAATGAGCAAAACAGAACAGACTAGCGTCCGGGGCAAACGCGCAGAATGGAGAGAGTTTGAGTGTGACTCTTATTAGGCGTGGAACAATCTGCCCCCGATGGAACGCTCACTCACTCCCGGAGGACTTCGGGACCGCGTTTCTTCTGCAAGGATGAGCGTTTCGAATGACGCGCTCAACGGAGCCGCATTTTCACTGGTTTTTCGGATTCGCCGCAATCGCCGGTCATTTTCAATCCCAAGCGGCGCCTTCTGACCATTTCGCTTTCGCACCGGCTTAACCGTTTTGAACAGGGGCTCCACTTTGAAAAGCAACCACACACAGGACACTTTCGATTGCGCCGCATTTCTTGCAAATGCAGGCCTCGGCCGCAGGATTGTTGAGTTGCAACCCAAAGAGACTTTCTTCTCGCAGGGAGATCCGGCCGATACAGTCTTTTATCTCCAAAAAGGACGCGCAAAGCTGACGGTGGTTTCGCAAGTTGGCAAAGAGGCCACGATCACAATTCTCGCCGAAGGAGACTTTGTTGGCGAGGAATCGCTCGCTTCGATTCCGGGACTGCGACTTGCCACCGCCTCGGCGGTGAATTCCTGCACAGCGCTCAAAATCACCAGGGATGCAATGACGAGCGCGATGCATGACGAACCGGAATTCGCCGACCTCTTTTTGAAGTTCATGTTGGCGCGCAGCATGCGCACCCAGGCCGATCTGGTCGACCAGCTCTTCAACTCCAGCGAAAAACGGCTGGCGCGGATTCTGCTGCTCATGGCAGAATTTTCCAAGCCGGGAGACCGGCAGACCTTCATTCCCCCCATCTCGCAGGAGACTCTGGCGGAGATGATCGGCACTACGCGGTCTCGCGTCAGCTTCTTCATGAATCGCTTTCGCACCCTTGGCTATATCAATTACAACGGCCGCATTCAGGTGAATAAGTCTCTGCTCAATGTCATTCTTCTCGACCAGTTGCCAGATGACCATTCACACACGCCGGCCATTCCGATCATTGGAGCCATTCTGGCGCCTGTCATACCCGCCGTGAAGAAGATCATGCGGCCAGTCATACCTGTGGTCGGAGCGATCAAACGCCGATTGTTGGCTGATTAGGTTGAACCTTCAGGAATCGCAATCCGCTCTCAGTTCAATGGAATCCGAAACTCGTTTGCGGCACCCATGAACCATCTGCAAAGCCAATAAGTCTCGGCGGCGATCCTCGCTCATGCCCGGATTCTGCCTAAAACTGGCAAGAGCCAACTGGAAGACATCGCTCTAAGCACCAAAACTTCCGCGACATCCTGAGAGCTGGCGCCGTTGCCGAGCAGTTCCGTGCCAAAGTTCCGTGCCAATGTGCACCGGGTCAATGCGCGTGCGCGTGAGGCGCCATCAAATCGTTGAACACCACAGCCAGGCTCCGCGTCGCGTTGCGCCCCACTTCCGCTCAGAAAAGTTCGCGTTCCCGAATTGCCAGCGAGAAGCCCATACCCCATCCACGGGCCGGGCCAAACGGTGTGACACTTGCGAAGAGTGCGCGGCAGGGTTAGCTTGGTTCGAGTTGGAGAAGGCCGGCCAGGCGGCCGAGCATAAAGGGCGACGATCATTCAAGACAAGTTGGAGGCGGAAGTGCTGGGTCGACGGGACTTTTTGAAAGTGGGTGCGGGCGCGGCGTGGGCACTGGTGGCAAAGACCGAATTGGGCGCCAATCGTGTGGGCAACGAGACGGAAGGCTACACGCTCGTAGCACAAACGGATCGAGAGCGAATCCTGCGAGCGGCGCGTGAGTATATGGCCCTGAAGCCGTTGACGATTACCTCGTTCCCCGCGGCTCGCAGTACGGGAGGACTGCACGATTACTTTTCTCAGGCAGACTATTTCTGGCCAAATCCGCAAGACCCGAATGGGCCCTACGTAAACCGCGACGGCCAGAGCAATCCGGAGAACTTCGACGCTCACAGAGAGGTGATGATCGCGCTGTCAAAGCAGATGCCGGCGCTCACTGCGGCGTGGATGCTGACTGGCGAACGGCGCTATGCGGAGCGTGCATGCGCCCACCTTACTGCGTGGTTCGTAAATCCTGAGACGCGAATGAATCCGAATCTGCAGTACGCGCAGGCGGTGATTGGAGTCTCGACGGGGCGGTCGTATGGAATCATCGACACCCTGCATCTGGTGGAAGTGGCGCGAGCGGCGTCTCTGGTTTCGCAGGAGGGGATGAATGCAAAGGTACGCGCAACAATGCAGGAGTGGTTCTCTCAGTATCTCGACTGGCTGACGACCAGCAAGCTCGGCCAGGCGGAGCGGGACACGAAGAACAATCACGCGATCTGCTGGGCGCTGCAGGCGGCGGAGTTTGCGCGGCTGGCAGGAAATGACGGTCTGCGCAGTGAGGTGTACCGCCAGTACCGGGAGATCCTGCTACCGGATCAGGAGGCTGCGGATGGTTCGTTCCCGAAGGAACTGGCGCGGACCAAGCCTTATAGCTACTCGATCTTCAACTTCGACGTGATGGCGGGGCTCTGCCAATCTCTGAAGGACCTGACGCCGGATGCAACACGCTTTGCTCTCGCCGATGGGCGTGGATTGGGAAGGGCGGCGGAGTTTATCTATCCATACATCGAGGACAAGAACACCTGGAAGTGGGCAAAGGACGTTGAACACTTCGATGCGTTGCCGGTGCGGTCGCCAGGGTTGCTCTTTGCGGGGCTGGCGTTCAAAGACCAGCGCTACCTTGAGCTCTGGAAGAGGCTGAATCCCGACCCGACAGACAAGGAAATCGTGCGCAACTACCCGATTCGCCAGCCACTCCTGTGGGTGTGAAGGCGCATCGAACCTGTCGCTTACCAGGCGTGTACTGCAAGAATCGAGGGCGCTCCCGTCTTCCCGTCGATGACACTCACCTTCAAGACGGCCTCGACATTCCAGTTTGAGAAGTCCTTTCCCAATTGATCCCGAAGCAGTTGCATGTAGTGCGGGCTGCTTGCAAATTCAGCCGCGGCTTCGGTACCGTTTCGCCCTATCCCAGCAAGGACTACGACCCAACTGTCGGTCGTGTTATCCCGATACCGCGCCACCAGGGCATAATCGTCTGCGCTGGCATAGGGGAGTGAGGGATCGCGTACCCAGCGAACTTGGGGCTGCATCTGATCGACAATCGATTCAGCCGGCAGCGGAGCGAAATGAAATCGCAGAGGCTCGACCAAACGCAGCGACCACTGGTTGTTGAAAGCACCCAGCAAGACGAATGAATGTTCACGGAGTTCCGTCAGGGGAGTCGCCCCAGCGGACTTGAGCTGAATTTGTACTCCGGAACCCTGAAGCAGACCGCTTACGTGAGAAATGGCCGATGCTGACTCCATGGAAACAAATGGGTATTGAATATCTTTGCCGGCCGTGAGAGTCCCTGAAAACCTCTCCGGCGCGAAGATCACGCTCCCGGTGCAAATTAGAACCGTCCGCTGGTCGTGCAAAACGGGGGCCCAAAAATCATCCAAAGCCGTTCTGGGATGTACCGCGCGATATCTCCAGTTAATTCCGGTTACAGCGATTGCCACCACAAAGACCGCGCATGCCAGCCAGAGCATTCGCCTGGTGATTGATCGGTTTCGCCCGGGCGCTAAGCCGGGGCTGACTTCCGCTGCTCCGAACGAGGGTGAGTTCCGAGCCGCGAGAGTCAAGAGTGCAACAGGCTCCGGTTCGCGCGTTTCGCCTGCCGCTGTCGCAGAGGGCCGAGCTGCGGTGACGGGAGATGCAGCTGTGCCTGGATCGACTCTCGTCTCGTCCTGCTCTTCTTGCCCTTGCAGGAACTCCGGAACATAGGAGCCCGCCGGTAATGAAATTCGGATTTGCGACGTTCGGCCATGCTCGTGGTAGTAGAGCAAAAGGCGCTTTCTGACTTCGCCGGCGGTGTACCGAACAACAGTGTCAGCGTTAGTGTCGTATGTCGGCGGCCTATCGAAAACCTCGACACCCAGAGTCCGCTCCTTTAGCAGATCCGACTTGCCGTCCAGGGTGTTCTTGACAACATACTGGAGCAAGGCAGGGTATCGTTTGCTGCTGGAGAACTGCGGACTGGTCAAAACTTTCTCGAGCTCGCGCAGGACCGCTTCGCGATCCTCCTTTGTCTGGGGGTGCCATGCATCTCGGCTTGCGCTTGCTCGGTTCATGCGACTTTCAGGATGTTACATTTCGTTTTTCGATGACATGCAAGAACGTTTGACACAAGAAAAGCAGCTTGCATATGACTCTCATCTTAAACGCGATATGAGCCTGGTGCCGTGACAAACGGTGAGTCACTTGTCATCGGTGCTTGCGGAGCCCAGCATTGGGTCGTTTTGGCGGGGGTATCCAGAACGCCGCCCAAAATTTGACTGAGTCGCGACCAATCACAATCGTTACACGCCCTAATAGGCCGAAGTAACAACAAATTCGCGATTCCCTTCAGATGAGGCCCGCTTGCTTGATTCGTCGCGACGGCAATTCATGTTGAATGCATCCTGCTCGGCTGTGGGAACCCTCCTCTTGGCGCCGGCGCATTTGGCAGCCGCGGAGGTTATGTCCTCTGAGGGAGACGCCGTCACATCTGCACGGCGACTGGATTCCGGTTGGCATTTCCGCCAGGGCGACCTTGTCGGTATCGGTGCGGCGTTGCACTCCGAAGAGGCTGGCCTGTGGACGGCAACCGAACTTCCCCATTGCTTCAACGGACAGGATGCCTGTGACCCGGACAAACCGTACTTCCGCGGCCAGGGCTGGTATCGCACCCGAATCCACGTCGATAACCCATTTGCCGGCGGACGGACTTTGCTTCACTTTCAAGGCGCCGGCCAGACGACGCGCGCCTGGGTGGGTTCGGTGCCGGTGGGAAGCCACAAGGGCGGATACGACGAGTTTTTCTTCGATATTACAGACGCGGCAAAGGAATGGGCGGGCCCGCCGTCCGAGCATGATATGCCCGTCACAGTATGCTGCGATAACGCGCCTGATCGTGACCGCGTGCCGTCGGATCTGAGCGACTTCTGTCTGTATGGCGGGCTTTATCGGCACGTGAACCTGGTGTACCTGCCGGAGATCGGGCTGGAGAGAGTGCACGTGCTGCCGTTGGTTGCGGCGGATGGGACAGCGGCGGTAACAGTGAAGGCAAGGCTCTATAACCCAACAGGAGCGGCGCGCTCATGCACTGTTCGGGTACGGGTGACTGACCCCGCAGGCCGCCCGGTTCACGACGAAGAAAAGAGCCTCGACGCGTGGAGCGAAATGAGGCAGGTTGCTGCGTTTCATGTGGAGAAGCCGGCGTTATGGTCGCCGGAGAGCCCTTTTCTATACCGCGCCGAGGTAAAGTTATCGATTCCGAACGGGACCATGGAAATCGCTGAGCGCTTTGGAATTCGCGCTCTCGTGTTCGTGGAGCATGGGCCATTCCTGCTAAACAGCAAGCGGGTGCTGTTGAAGGGGACGCAACGGCACGCCGACCACGCTGGCGTGGCGGCGGCGATGACAGACGAAATGGTGCGGCGGGAGATGCGGCTCATAAAGGAGATGGGGGCAAACTTCATTCGGCTAGCGCACTACCAGCAGGATCGGCTGGTGCTGGAGCTCTGCGACGAGCTTGGGCTGATGGTGTGGGAAGAGGCGCCGTGGTGCAGGGCGGGTGTGGGCAGCGATGCGTTCAAGAAAAGTGCACTCGACGCGCTCGGGCGAATGATCGACCAGCACTATAACCATCCGTCGATCGTGCTGTGGGGGCTGGGGAACGAGGATGACTGGCCAAACGAGTATCCGAGTGTAGACCAGCAAGCGATTCGCGGCTTCATGACGGAGATGCGCGACCTGGCGCGTGGGCTGGATGACTCGCGTCTCACCTCGTTCCGGCGATGCGACTTTGCGCGCGACATTCCGGACGTATATTCGCCGTCGATTTGGGCTGGATGGTATAGGGGCAACTACCGGGAGTATGAGCAGAGCCTGGCGACCGAGCGCGATAGGGTGAAGCGGTTCATTCACATTGAGTGGGGCGCGGATAGCCATGCAGGGCGGCACTCTGAAGACCCTGAAGCTGTGCTGCGCATGGTTCGAACCGGCCAAGGGACCGATGAACGCGGGCTCGACTATCTGCAGCAGGGCGGAGATGTCCGCGTCTCGCGCGACGGAGACTGGTCCGAAACCTACGCATGCAACTTGTTCGACTGGCACCTGAAGACGCATGAGAAGTTGGAATGGCTGACCGGCTCGGCGCAATGGGTGTTCAAGGATTTTGCGTCGCCATTGCGCGGGGACAACGGGATTCCGCGGGTGAATCAAAAGGGAGTGGTGGAGCGGGACCTGACGAAGAAGGAGTCGTACTTTGTCTTTCAGTCCTATTGGGCCCAGAAGCCGATGGTGCGGATCTACGGGCACACCTGGCCAATCCGCTGGGGCGCGCCCGGCGAGGCACGGTCGGTGCACGTCTACTCGAACTGTGAGCGGGCGGAGCTGTTTTTGAACGGGCAGTCGCTGGGAACGAAGCGGCGCGATATTCAGGATTTTCCAGCTGCAGGATTGCGATGGGAAACCGCCTTCAAGGACGGGCGCAACCACCTTCGCGCAGTTGCGGTGAAGGCCGGAATCGAACTGACCGACGAACTCGAGTTCGAATACCAGACTGAAAAGTGGAGCGCGCCCGTGGCGATCCGAATGAGAGAGACAGTGCGGGAAAAAAACTACGTGACGGTAGAGGTTCGCCTGGTGGACGCACAAGGGGTTTTCTGCCTTGACGCGGCGAAGCTGGTCAAGTTTTCCGTCACGGGGGCGGTCAAGCTGGTGGACAACCTGGGAACATCGCGCGGCTCACGCGAGTTGCAACTCGCGAATGGCCGGGCGCAGATTTCTCTGATCTGCACGGGAGGAACAAGCAATAGGGTTTGCACAGTTCAGGCCGAGATTGATGGCCTGACACCGGCATCGATCGAAATCTAACGAGGAATAACCATGCTCACTTTCGGAAAGGACGAACTGCTGGAAGGGCCGCGCACTCCAGGACTGGTAGTCGCCGTCTTTTCAGCCATTCGCAGGAAAATCGTGCGCCCCAAGAGATGGCCCCTCAAGCCCGAACTGACCTCGCGAACCCTTACGAGTGGGGCCCCGAGCACTCGCCCTAACCAGTCGGAAAACCGATTTATTACGAACTCCGAATTTTTTCCCTTGACAACGCTCCGAAGGCTCAAATAGCGTTCGTTCGATATTCAAACAATATCGCGTTTTGCGTCTAATGCAGTAAACAGACCAGGAAGCACCGGATACCAAACGAAAAAAGAACTGGAAGTAATTCCATGGAGGACAGGATGAAAAACATACAGAACGTCGGGCGCCGGTTGTTGCGGCTGCTGGGGCTGGGACTGCTAGTGGTCAGCTTCATACAGGTGCAGGCACAGCAGACCACCGGCTCAATCGTCGGGACGGTGAAGGATCAACAAGGCGCGGTGGTCAACACGGCCACAGTAAAGGCAACCAACGTGGATACCGGGCTTTCCCGGTCCGCGCAGACCAACGGCTATGGGGAGTACCGAATCGATTATCTTCCCGTGGGCAAGTACTCCGTCGAGGCGAAGGCTCCCACCTTTGAAGGCTTTGTGCAAGAGAATCTCGCCCTCGACGTGGACCAGACACTGACGGTTGAAATCAAACTAGTCCCGGGCGCGCAGACTCAGACTGTCACGGTCACTGAGGCTCCTCCGTTGGTCAATACTTCGGACGCTGTATTGGGCCGGACCATTGAGCCGGACGAAATCGTCGGCCTCCCACTCGTGAATCGCAACGTATACTCCGAACTTTCCCTCACGCCGGGCGTGATGTACAACAACATGAGCGCCACCACGAACCCCTCTGGCAACCCCGGTTTCACTACTGGGCTCCCGACCACCGATGTCCAGATCAACGGCTCCATTGACGGCGGCAATCCCGAGGTTGCGTTCTACCTGGATGGTGGCAACAACATCACAGGCATGCGCAACTATGGAAACCCGTCGCCCAACCCGGACGCGGTGGAAGAGTTTCGCGTAGAGACCAGCGCCTTCTCCGCGCAATACGGCCAATTCTCCGCCGCTGTCGTCTCGGTGATCACAAAGTCGGGAACAAATCAGTTTCATGGCGGGCTGTTCGAGTTCAACCGAAACACCGACTTCAATGCCTATCCCTGGGGCTCGACCATCAAGAACCCTTACCACCGCAATCAATTTGGCGGTAACGTTGGGGGCCCTCTCAAGAAGGACAAGGCCTTCTTCTTCTTCAGCTATGCCGGTCTGCGTCAGGTCGCCGGACAAGCGCTCACGGGTGCGGTCACCCCCACAGCTGCCGAGCGCCTGGGCGACTTTACCGCGGACACCTTCAAGGTCATGATGCCGGGCACCAAGACGCAGGTGGACGGAACAAACAGCAGCCAGAATTGCCAGGTGGACACACTCAACTGCATCCCCCTAAACCTCCTTGACCCGACCACCCTGAACTTCGACAACGTTAAAAACTCAATGGGCACTTCCATCCCGTTGCCCAACGGCGCTGCCGTCCCGGCTACCGGAGGTGCGCATTACACGGGCGTCTACACCGCCCCGACCGACGAAAACGAATACCTGGGCAAGTATGACCAGGCTCTCAGAGACAAGGACCATCTGACTGTCGGCTACTTCTTCATTCGCAGCGTGTCAGGTCCAAACGGAGGCGGCAACATCCCTTGGACCATCAATCAATCCGCTGCGAATCAGACGAATGCCAACATCAGCGAGGTTCACACCTTCAGCCCCAGCACAGCCAATCAGGCCTGGCTTACATTCACGCGGGCAGCTGGCGGACGCGTCAACCTGCCCGAGTTTGGCCCGTCGACGCAAACCCTCGCCAGTTACGGCTCCGACTTCCAAATCCAGGGGCCAAACGCATTGCCCGCCTTCAGCGTCGGACCCTTTAGCGCGACCACAACAAACGCCGGTCCGTTCACGGGTTCTGATAACTATGAGTTACGCGACGTGGTCAACATAACCAAGGGCAAACACTCCCTCTTTGTTGGCGGCGAGTTCGCTCTCGACAAAACGATGTTCTGGGCCGATCTGTTGAATTTTGGTTCTATCGGCTTTGCCACTTCAGCCCCCACCTCCACGGGAGATCAGATGTCGGACTGGGTTACCGGCCAAATCTCCTCATTTGAACAGGACACCCCGTACGTCACGCACCTGAGCACTTGGCACTACGCGGCGTTTCTGCAGGACAACTACCGCATCACGCCCCGATTCACTGCCAACCTTGGACTCCGGTACGACATCGATACGCCGCCCGTCGACGCCCATAACAGGACTGCTTCGTTTACTCCCGGCCAGCAATCCACCGTAAATCCGACTGCTCCGACCGGCATGACGTTCCCGGGAGATTCGGGCGTCACGCGCGGCATTATCGGCGTCCCGCTATACCATGTTTCGCCGCGTATCGGCCTCGCATGGGACCCTTGGGGCGATGGCAAGACCGCGATTCGCGCAGGTGCGGGCATCTTCTACGGAACTACCGCCGGAAACGAGTGGAACCAGCCCGGCAATGCCGCCCCGTTTGCCATTCGAGAGACATTCGGCCCTCAGCCATCCCTTACCAATATCTATGGAGGCGTGGCTGACAACTTCCTCAACACCAGCCCTGGCGGAGGTATATTCCCGTACGTATATACCCCCGGCAAACCGATATTCTTCCCGCAGGCCGCCATCGAGTCCATCAGCACGAAGATGAAGTATCCCTACATCTACCAATTCAACCTTTCCGTGCAGAGGCAATTGCCTGAACGGATAAGCCTGACAGCGGCATATGTAGGGACAATGGCGCATAACGTGCCCACCATGATCGACGCCAACTACGCGCCCTATTCCACCGCATTTGGCGCGCCCAGCACTGCATCGAAGAGCATCGACCTCCGGCGTCAATTCGACGCCGGACCCGCTGGTACGGCCGGCACCGTGGGGCAGAACATCTTCCTGATCCCAGGCCAGACCTCCGATTACAACGCACTTCAAGTCTCGGCGACCAAGCAGCTGTCCCATGGTTTTCAGATCAGTGGTTTCTATGTCTGGAGCCATGCCCTGCAAAGCTCGAACGAGTCGGCGGATGGACAGATGACCGCGCAGGATTTCGGTTACTTTGGCCAGCCCTTCACCGCCTCCAATAATTCCATGGGCGCCGTAGGCGGCGGCCTCAAGGAAGAAAAAGGCGACATGGACGCGAACCATGACAGCAATGCGGCTATCTCCGCCCTATGGAACATTGACTACTTCCGCGGAACGAACAAGGTAGTCAAGGGAATATTGAATGGTTGGTCGATCAACTCGGTCCTCTACATGACGAGCGGCGGACCGTTTTCGATCACCACTGGATCCACCAAAAACGATGACAGCTCGGGCAATAACCGTCCCGACTACAACACGGTTACTCCTGTTAGCCCCAAACTTGACCCTCACCGCTGCCGTGTTTGCTCCTCCTCCAACAGTGTGTTGAAGTCGTGGTTCAACACCGCGGCTTTCACCGCCAACGGGCCGGTTGGCTCAAACCTGAATGCACCGGCCGGGGGCATTGGCCCTGGTGGCGCAGATGGCAATGTGGGGCGAGACTCCCTGATCGGACCGGGGCTCAAAGATCTCGATGCCGGGCTCTTTCGCAACTTTACCTTCGAGCGGGGAATGGTCTTCCAATTCCGCGCCGAGTTCACCAATGTCTTGAACTGGGTAAGTCTCGCCAATCCTGCAGCATCCCTCTCGTCGGGCACCGACGGCCAGATCACCGGTGCGGCGGCAACCCAACGACTCATTCAGCTGGGCGGTCGACTGACATTCTAACCCTGAAGGTGTAACCTCCATTGGCGCCTGCTCTTCGGAGCAGGCGCTCTTTTTTACGATAAGAATGGAGGAGCAAGGGAGATCCATGGCAAACGAAGACGTAATCTACACCCCGACAAATGGGTCGGCAGTTACAACGCCGGAAGAAGGGCTGAAACGGCAGGTGCTGGCCTATAACTCGCGGCTGATGCTCGTCCGCCATAAACTGACTAAGGGATGGAAAGGCACGCGGCACAAACATTCGCACGACCAATTGGTTTATGTGGTGCAGGGGGCAATTGTGTTCACTGGGGGCGGCAAGACGGTGGAGATGCGCAGCGGAGACAGCCTTGTGGTCGCCGGTGGCGTGGAGCACGAGGCGATGGCGCTGGAAGAGACTGAGGTGCTGGATGTGTTCACGCCGTATCGGGAGGACTATGCCTAGAGTTAGGGGATGTATTGCGGGGAATCGTTTGCGCGCACCTAAAGCAACTTGACGAAATACGCTCTGCCGTTTCTCAGAAGCCAGCCGTCGTCCTTCGCAGAACTTGGTAGTTAGAGTTATGAAACACTTCCTTATACTCCCAGTTCAACCGGTCTTCGATTTCGTGATAGGTCGCCGGGCTCTTTGCGCGCAAATCCATCAAATGGTCGGTGTAGTCCGGGTCAATCACGATATACTCCGCGCGTCGGCCGGAAACTTCACCAAGATTCGTATCGTCGCGAAGGCACGTCCGGCATTGTAGCCCGAAGTAGAACTCTGAACGGGCAAACACCATGTCGTCTGGCCCGACGTGGGCATTCAGAAATGCCACCGTTGGCCGATAGAGCACCTCGAGATTTCGATTGCTGGCAATATACGCAAGGCTCATAACTCCAAGCACAACAATAAGCGCCTGAGCACCAGCAATCGTCCGCGCCATAATGTTCCCGCTGTTCCACAGGCGATTCATTGCAATCGCAAGAAACGCGCAGAACAACGGGCTCAGATGTACCAAATACCAGCCCTGCTTTGCGCCTTCAAGAAACACAAGAGTAAGCGACACAACGACAAACATGATGAGTAAGACCCCTGACCGGCGCCGGAGATCCTTCGAGAACGCGCAGTAGCCGATCGCAGCCAGGTACGACACTGGAAGCAGAATCCGCACCAGCTTTATTCCGTGCGCATTCACCAGGCCATAGGCTGACAAATACCGCGTTAACTCGCCCTTGAATATCCGAGTCAAAGTCATTGGTCCTTCAAACCGGCCAGCCACATTTCCGAGGAACTGTGCCACAAATAGATTGGGCGCTTTAGCGATGTACCATCCCCAGCCCAGACCCAGCACCCCATAACATGCAGCAACAACTGCTAAGTGGCTCCATCTCAGCCGCGTTCGATCAAGATATAGAACCAAAACGAGCAGCGATGCCACCGCCGCAATCCCGCCGTTGGGATGAACCATCCCGCTCAACGCGCAAGCAGTATTCGCAACGGCAAGAGCCAGCGTCAGATTCCGCTCACGCCAATGCATGTACGCCGCCAACGCGGCCATCGCGAAGAAAAGGCTGATCATGTCAGATCTGCCTCGGGACGAAAGCGAGAGAAAGACAAAATCGGCTGACAGCAAAATCGACGCCAGGGCTGCAACCCGATCCGCAATCAGGCGCCTCAGTGCCAGATACCACATCAGCACCGCGCCCAAACCACAGACAACAGATAGTCCTCGCTGAACCAATAGACCGAATCCAAACACCTTGAATGCCGCAGCCTGCAGCATCATACCCAGCGGCACCATCCAGTAGAAGGTCTGGTCGATGCCCTGCAGGTACTTGATCCCAGCCGACTCCATCACCGGATTCCTCAGAGCGCCTGTAGTGCTCAAGACCTGCGCCGGCACGCCATAGAAACCCTCGTCGCAAAGTGGAAGGTTGGTCCGCGCCAGCACGACCGCTAACACAATCTGCAAAACGCAAGCAGACATGACCATGACCCGGCCCACACGGTCGGAACTAGCAACACTCCTGCTCTTTTCGGCGGAGGTATTTCCTGATTGGCTCTCAGTTTCGCGCATCTTATATCACCGTACTCCCAGGGCCGCGTCTGGCCCGCGCGCCGTAAGGTTCTCTTGACCCTCGCATGTGCGGACGGACACCTGAGCGAAGCCTTTCCGCTCTTCGCGGGCACAGAATATCAGCCTTTTTTTTCGGCGGCGCGCTGTGCGGCTCCGGCCTCGGGAAGTGTGCGGAAGGAATCTTCGAGGCTGCACAGAAAGTTGAACCGGACAATGTACCAGAGCGCCGCGATCCCGTCCTTCATCCCGATCTTCTTCCCCTGCTCGTAGGTTCGGCCGTGGTATGAGATTGGCACCTCGTAGATGGCGACGCCGAGTTTAGCCACTTTCGCCGTCACTTCAATCTCGAAGCCAAACCCGCTGCTGGTAATCGTCATGTTGCGGATAATCTCGCCTCGAAAAGCCTTGTAACACGTTTCCACATCGGTCATGTTGATGTTCGTGCACAGGTTCGAAAGAAACGTCAGCCCTTTGTTTGCAAGGTAGTGGTAAAAGTACAGAACGCGCGATGCCTTGCGCACCAGAAAACGCGAGCCGTAAACCACATCGGCGTGGCCTTCCAAAATCGGCGCAATCACATCGCCAATCTCCGCGGGGTCGTATTCCAAATCGGCGTCCTGCACAATCACGATCTGGCCCGTCGTGAGCGCAAAGCCCGTCTTCAGCGCTTCGGTCTTGCCCGCGTTCACGGGGTGGTGTGCGACTTTGATCCTTGGCTCACCCTCTGCCAGCCGGTCGGCGATCGCCCGCGTCCCGTCGGTCGAGCAATCGTTGACGATGACGATCTCTTCGGCTTCCGGAACCGCCAAAAGGCGTTCCACAATCTCCGACAACGTAGCTTCTTCGTTGTAGGCCGGAACAACAATGGAAAGCAATGGCTTGCTATTGGCTGTGGTATTCATTCGAGACTTCCATTTTAACCGGAATTTCCCTCCTTCCACCTCACTTCAAAGGAATTGCATCCCGCCTGACGTGAATGCAAGGTCAAAAAGACGATTGCGCCGGCACGTTTTGGGATGCCCGTGAAGAGATTCAACGGTGAAAGCAACAACATCGAATCGAGGCCGCGCATTCCATTTCCTGAAATGCCACGCCAGGCCAGACAAGGCGAACAACAAAATGGAAAACGGATGAGCACTTCGGTTTCCCGGCGCGATTGACAGGCCCCCATGGGTATGGAAAAATCATGATTCTAAAGGCCTGCAAACACCATCCGCCGGCGTTCATGCTAGCGATCGGACGGCCGATCACCCAACCAGGGCGATAAATAGCCAGAGTCGCACCGATAATCAACTCTGCAATGTTGCATCGCGGCTGCGGAAAAACGATTCATGTCTCTTTTCGGATCAGGTCCTTAAACAAAGAGCGACGCGGGCGGTTGAATGACCTCGGTAATCGCATTCTGGCGAAGAGAATTCGGAAGACACGAACCAACTCGCCTTGGTGAACTTGTGGTTCTCCCCTTGGCCATTTCCGCATCCCTTGGATTGATTGTGGGTGTCTGGTCTGCAGCCCACCGTCACTTTCTCGATCCTGCATTTATTGCGTACTCAATCGGTGTCAACGTTGCCATTCAGATCGTCATCCTCCTGCTGGCGTTGGCGCTCGCATTCATTACCCGCAGAAGAATCTGGTCGGGCACTCTATTTGCCATCGGATTCTTCTGTTTCCTGGCGATTCCGGATGTGGTTAAGCTGCTGCTGCCAGGCGTCGCTCACTGGGTCGCGTGGTGCATTGCACTCCTGGGAGCTTTCCAGATCGCTCGATCCGTCAACCGGCATGTACACACCCGGTTGGCCCCATGGATGATTGCCGTGCCTGCGCTCGTGGCTTTGTGCGTTCTGTCCTTCGGCCGGGTGCGCGAGTTCTCCCTGCTCAGCACACTTCCCAAACAATCCAAGTCGCCCAACGTCCTCGTCATCATTGTGGATACACTCCGTGCAGACCACCTGTCGCCCTACGGATACACCCGCGACACAAGCCCATACGTCAACCAACTGGCGCAACAGGGCGTCCTTTTTGAAAATGCGATTGCCCCGTCCTCATGGACCCTGCCCTCTCATGCCTCAATGCTCACGGGGCTTTACCCCGACGAAACCCGGGTGGAAACCGACAAGGACATCCTCTCCGGCAGTTTGCCAAACCTCGGCGATGCCATGAGGCAGCGCGGGTACCGGACCGCTGCTTTTTCCGCCAACTACTTCTTGTTTTCCAGGTCCCACGGTTTTATCCATGGCTTCGCCCACTTTGAAGGTTACGAGCAGACTATCGGCGGAATTCTCCAGGAGGTCCCCCTCAGCCAGTTCATCCTCGGGAAACTCACCCAATACACCACCGGAACGCCCGACGCGTTTCTTGGCCTGAAGAATGCGGCGAGCGCCGAGAAGGTCAACGAAGATGCTGTGAAATGGATGAAGAGGGGCGACCGGCCTTTCTTCATTGTGCTCAACTACTTTGACATTCATGAGCCCGTTCTTCCTCCGGCGCCTTACCTGCACATGTACGCCACCAACAAAGACGCTCGAAATCAAAGCATCTATTTTCAGGAATCCTGCTCCTTTGCCGAAGTGGACGCGTCGTGCGGCTCTGAGCAGGCGCAGTTCCTCGACACCTACGATGGATCCATTCACTATGTGGATGACAGCATCAAGCAGCTTCTCTCTGACCTGAAGGAGGGCGGCCTGCTCGACAACACGATTGTCGTGTTTACTTCAGACCATGGCCAGGAGTTCGGAGATCACGGCATTTACGGTCATGGCAAGTCGCTTTACCGCCAGGTAATCCATGTTCCGCT
>Ga0182015_10000344_pt1 | contig 66536 bp, 96 predicted proteins | sample 712P3MmetaG_FD_120478 | JGI IMG/M metagenome (GOLD analysis project Ga0182015, IMG submission 120478) | Permafrost microbial communities from Stordalen Mire, Sweden - 712P3M metaG | ecosystem: Environmental > Terrestrial > Soil > Wetlands > Permafrost | place: Sweden: Stordalen | collected...
CCGCAATATCCGACGCTGCTTTCCGGCTATGTTGCGCGGCCGCCTTGGAATGTGGCGGGCGTTGATTACTATACCGGATGCCCGGAGAACATAACGCTCGCCGATCCGACCACGATGGACATTGCTGGTGTGTCGGTGAATTTGTCCAACTACACCGCCACCATTACAGGCAACAATGTCACCATCAGCGGTTTCGATTTCAGTGAGACGAGCGGGTTTTCCGGCGCTGGTCTTTGGACGATCAATGATGATGGCAGCAATAATATCGTCACGCAGTGCAAATTTGGAATAGCGTCAGCCTACACCGGACAAACAGGCGTCGTTAACGGCAACACCAATTTCATCGGCTCCTACCTAACAATGGATGGTGGGTGCAATCCTAATTCCACCACCGCGCCGTGGACTGAGAGTGCATATCCTAATAATTTGATAGGTTGCAAGACGGGAACCTTTTCCTACTGCTGGCTTAAAAATTCTCCGGGTGATAATTTTGGGGTGGGTGAAGGGACGGGAACGGTCACCATTGAATATTGTTTTGTCGAGAATAGCGCCTGCGTTGAAGGTGTTCACAATAATTGGACGCAGTTTTACGGCGGCACTTATACCGCCCCGACAGTCAAATTCTGCACCATGCGACAAAATGCTTTGGGAGCAAACTACCAGAATGGATCGGGTGACGGCATCCAAATAGACACCCAGGGAGGCGGCTCCATCACTGATTGTTTGGTCGAGTATTGCACAGTGATCGCTAGACAAGTTACCCCCGGCGGCTCTAATAACGGTCAGTCCATCTCTTATTTGATAACTTGGCAGGACAGCGATGCGGCCGGTAAGAATGTCGGCGGAACTTACGACTACAACTATTTCGACACGGACGGGGTTTATACCGGTAGCAACGCCACGGGCGCCTACGGATTCTTCTCAAATGATGGCGATGTAGATGCCGCGAGCGGCGGTCATAATATAAACATGGCCACCGGAGCGGCATCATGAGCTGGACAATCGGAAATAGTAGCACAGGGAGATCGAGCAGGTGCCCCTAGAAACCATCATACGACAGTTCCAGACCGGCAATTCTACGCCGCCAGACCGCGTCTACTCGTCGGTCAGGCAGCCGCCGCTGGTCATCATCACCCCCGGCAGGACCGGGGGCAGCGTCAAGTCCGGCACCGCGCACGTCCACATAGTGGCGACATTCTACGTGCCGAAGACGCCGACCGAAGTCACGTCAACCGGGTAAGTTGATGCCCACGCTGTTCAGCCCACGTGGCGGTGCTCTTGCCGGGGCTGATGGCCCTGTCACCACCGGCCCACAGCCGCTTTCCACGGCTACCGGCATACGCGTGTCGCAGCCCCTGCTCATCATCGACCCCGGCGGCAGCGGCAACGGCATCAATATTCCACTCATCAAGTCTGTCGGGTTCAACGAGAACGACACTGGCCAGCTGCAGATACTCTCGTTCTCTAACCTTGGTCAGGCGGGGAACATCCCTGACGGCACCCCGGCCGGCGCGGTCATGGCCGTGGGTCAGGTGCGACAGGCGCACCCTGCGATCGTCTACAACCTGGACAGCACTGACCCGTGGACAGGAACTGTCACCCCCGGGACAGGCACTCCGGCTTTCATCGTGGAGCGCGTCGACCAGCTCATGGTCTATGACCAGAATACCACGGGCGGCCCGCGTGAGATCAACGACCCTGCGGCCGGCGGCGTCAACCTGGACACGGACGGGGCGTACCAGGGCGGCGGCCAGGTGTCAGTGTACGCCGTGGACAACTACGACGGCGAGGTACCTGGGGCCGCGCTCTCTATCGGCGCCACCCCGGACGTTGCCATCTACGACAGCATCGACTCCAGCACGACGCCGCCAGACTTCTCTAAGGCTGGAGGCCAGGGCGGGGTTCACGACACGTGCCACGTGGTACGCATCTATGGCGGCCAGATACAGACCAACGACGACGGCAGCTATCAGCTGAACGACGACGGCAGCGCAGCCCTGATGCTTGATCCAGGCGTGTGGGCAGACGTGCAGTACATCGACGTGCTCGACGTCATCGACGACGACGGCCAGGAGCGGTTCTGGACGCTGACCCAGAACCCGACCCAAGATAATTATCCATACCCGGGAAGCTAAGATGCCACTCATAACAGCTCTGACGTACCGCACCACTGGGGCCTGGGGCACTGGCACCGGCAGCGACCTGGTGAACTCTGCTGTCGACACCAATTTCTGGGACCTGGTGCAGAATGACCAGTACCTGCTGGGGCTGATCAACGGCTTCATCACCACGCCGCCGACCAGCATCGCAGATTTTATCGTATCTGGAGATAGTTTTTTCGTCGAGCTGACCAACCACACCATGCTCGGGCCGTACACCTTGCCGGCTATCGATCTGAACTTCGTCGGGGCGTGGCAGCCGAGCACACCGCACTCGGTCAACACCGTGTTTGACATCAACGGCACGGTGTACGTCGTCGTCTTGGCCGATCCTGGACAGGTGACGTTCGACCCCGGCGCCAACGACGGCAACGGCCACAACTACTTCCAGGTCCTGTTCTCGATGCCAGGCAACGTGCTGCCTACCGGCGGCACGGTGGGACAGGTGCTCACGGCCACTTCGATCGGCGGCATCGCCGTGCCGACGGTGGCGTGGGCCACGATGGACTTATCCGCTCTGGGCGACGTCACGCTGACAACGCTAGCCGTAGGCAACATCCTAAGGTGGAACGGCTCGATGTGGGCGAATGCCGTTCCTACCTTGCCTACATATACTTTGGAAAATCTTACTGACGTTCAGATACTTAGTCCACTTGACTCGGGAGATCTGCTTCAGTGGAACGACAGCAAATGGGTTAACTCTACAATAGCTGCCCTCGGAATAACCTATGCAGACGTCAGCGGCACACTGACATACGCAAGCATCAGTGGTACGGCAAACACTGTTTCTTCTCTATTTGCTCCTGCTGTCGGAATACGAGACTTCGTTACTGATGCAACAGTTAATACTTTTGGAGCGCCGGCCGTCGGCGGTGGTGCCTTTGCCATGCCGGTGTGGAGCGATGGAACCGGCTGGTTCATAGGCTGATGCCAGACACCATCACCATCAACCCGCCGTGGCGGCTAGACCCATTTCAGAACATCATCAATGTCAGTTTTGGCAGCTACTACGTTACTTTCGCTGGCGGTAGTACCAATGTTGGTATCGTAGGTACTGCTACTATTGGCGGTAAGACTGCTGCTTTTTCCGGAAGTGGAGGTAATCCGGGCTATATAAGCGTGAGCGGCGCCACTATCCTTCAGCAGGTAAATAGCTCACAGACAAGAACTCAGAGTGTCTACATCGATCTTGGCAATCCAGATAATAATCCGGGTGATAATATACAGGGGACAGGCACCTTTATCCTTAACAATACGGCAGGCGTCCTTCAGGTTTCCCCAGGTATTAAGACATTCGGTTTTAACTACGGCGCAAACGATTTTCTCATCACGGCAGATGAGGGCGGCGTGAGCTTTGCTCTAACTGAGGGCGGTGCCGTTACTTGGCAAGTTTATGCGATAGCGCCCGGCTCAAGCTCCCCACCACCTTACTGGAATGGCACCTATTTTGTGACTGGAGACCTCGTGCTTGTTAGTCAGGGGTCGTATGGCACTGGCGCGCCAGCTGATTTCAGTCTCCCAAGCGGTGATTCTGGTATTATTGCGGGCGCGCAGGGCACCGTCGCCATGTCCCTGATAAAGAAAGGTAACCTTGTGTACACGTGGCCAACAGGTGGTTCTTCATACTGGCAAGTAAGCGGTCCATATACACCGCCCGCCTTCCGTGACTTTGGCTTGGAAACCACACTTTGGTATGCAACTTACCCAGGCAACCTGGGCCCCTACGCAATACTACCATCCGGAACGCAGCCCTTCTAAGTATGATCATCACCGATGACTACCTGGAGCAGACATGCGTCATGACCTAGTGGTTCAAGAACGCCGTGGTGCTGAGTGATCTACGAAGTTAAGAACCTGAGCCCGTCGCCTCGAGTCATCGAGGACGGCATCACCGGCCGGCTGATCCGGATCATGCCGGGGCAGACCGTGTGCGAGGACCTCGGCGAACGCGTGGTCAGCGTGCTGCGCAATCGCGGCGCCACGTACGCGCTGAGCCAGGTTGGCGTCACGCAGTTCCCCGCGCCAGAGATCGTTGCGCCGTCGCCGCAGAAGGGCCCAGGCAAGCCGCCGCTCCACCTGGTGGGGATGTTCGGCATCGGCGACTGCCTGCACCAGCGCGCGATGCTGCGCGAGAAGATGAAGACGCATACCGTGTGGTTGGACACGCCGCACTGGCTCATGTACTGGGACTTGCACGAGCAAGGGCTTAAGCTGTGCGTTCGCAACACCAACCTACACGCTCAGGCCAAGACGTTGGCGCGTGAGCGGGGGCTGTTCCGCGACCCGCTGCCGTCAGCTCGCACTCCGGTCATGAGGATCGGCTATAATGCCGACCTGATAAGGCGCTTCGGCGGCACCATCACGGCGGCGATATGTGGCGGCGCCAACGTGGCGTACCCGAAGTACCCTGACTTCAGTTTCCCGCTCAAGCCAGAGTGGGTGGAGAGCGCTCGCAAGCTGATCGCCACCTGGGGCCTCGGCGGCAAACCGCTGCTGGTCTACCGCCCGAATGTACTGCGCAAGGAGTGGGACGGGTCCATTCGCGCTCCGGATGCTGGTGCCTACAACCAAATTTATCAAACGATTAAGGATCGCTTCTTTGTTGTGAGCCTAGCGGACTTGCGCCCCAGTATCGAGTGGATTACCGGGGAGGAAATGCCCGCGGACGTTAAGCTCCATCACGGCGAACTGGACTTCCAGACCATGGCGGCGCTGTTCAAAGAAGCCGACATGGTGCTGACTCCAGCTGGCTTCGGCCCGGTACTGTCGCAGGCCGTCGGCACGTCAGTCATCATCGTGTACGGCTGCGGTGAGAGCTACCACAACACTGACGTGGCCGGTGAGCACCTGGCGCCGACGTTAGGGATAGACCCAGACAAGGCGTGCGGGTGCTACTCGCGCCGAGGGACGTGCGCCGGGTGCTCTAAGCGCATCACCATGGCGCCTGCACTGGCGCGGGTGGAGGAGTTCGTGGGGAAAGTGCTGATAAGTAGGAACCTGCCCCAGGTTACGCCGACTGAGGTCGGCGCGACGGAGGTTAAGTTTGCCGCCGGCAACTTCTTCAACAAGATGGAGCGGGAAGTTCTGGTGGCGCTGGTCGGCTCCGTAGAACCGACGCGCGTGGTGGAGTTTGGCTGCAACGAGGGCGGCACCGCCAAGCTGCTGATGGAGCACGTGCCGACGATCAAGAAGTACGTGGGCATCGACGTCCCGCTGGGCTACGTCACGCCGCACCCGCTTCAGCGTAACGAGATACCGAAGGTGCCGGGGAAGAATGCCCTCGGGCTCCCGGGCTTCGAGCTTATGGTGCGCCCGCGAGGTTCCTACGACGTGCGCGCCGAGGAGATCGGCGAGGTGGACGTCGCGTTTATCGACGGCGATCACAGCAAGGAAGGCGTCGTCAATGACACTAACCTAGCGCTGGCCTGCGTGCGCCCCGGCGGCATCATCATCTGGCACGACTACTACATCTTTGACCCCGTGCCCAAGCTCGGCGTCAAGCCGGCGCTCGATGAGTTCCTGGCCTCCGGGCGCGACCTCAAGCACGTCAAGGACACCTGGCTGGCTTTCGAGAGGATAAAGGAGGTGGTGCCTGATGCCAGTATTGAAGCTACGCCTGCGGTCCTCGGTCCGATCCCGGAGCCACTGGCGCCGAGCATCCTGATCATCCACACTATCTACGCCGACAGCCAGCCCAGAGTGAATTTGCTTGATCAATGCCTCACGATCGATGACAGGATCAATGCCGACTGCGACGTGTTGGTTGTGGACTCGCAGTCACCTCTACAATTGCCCTTAGCCAACCACGGGGAGTGGGTGGCGCTGCCTGCTTCCCCTGACTTACGCGCGCACCGCATGCTGTTCAACTTCCCCGACAACATCGGCCACTTGTCGCGGCGCAACGGCCGTGACGGGTGGGGCCGCGCGACGTGCAAGGGGCTCGAAGCCGCGATCAACGGGGGATGGGACTACACGTTCGTCATCGAGGGCGACAGCTTGTTCCGCCTGCCCGTGCGGCCGATCGTTGAGCAGATGGCCAAGGATAGCACCAAGGTCATCTCTATCCCCGTGACAGGCGCGACCGGCGCCGGATCCAACAAGTGGGTGGAGACCGGCCTGATGGCGTTTAACGTGGAGTGGCTGCGGACTAAGAACTTCGTCGGTCAGTACGACTGGCCTAGGCGCAAGGCGGCGCCGACGCCGGAGATCGTGGTGCGCAACATCGTATGGCGTGACTTAAAGTGGATGCCCTGGAAGGGCATGCGCAAGGACAAGAACCAGATCACGGTGGAAAATCTGGATAGCTTGAACTTGGACTGGATCACCCATTGCAATCGAGACGCCGACGGTGGCGCAGCCATTTACGACAAGTTCATGGAGCTGAACCTATGCAAAAACGAGAGTGCCCTTACGGAAGTTGCCGTGTTGACGCCAACCTCTGCGCCAGTGTCTGTATTCGAGCCGAGATGCAACGGTCAGGGTACTTCCTCATCGACGGCAGCTTCGTCGGTTCGGGTAAACCTGGGGTACGGTACCAATCGGCTGCCGGGGTGGGACAATCACGACGCCGACGTGGATATAAGCAAGTCGTTGCCGTGGCCAGATAACCACGCTGACTTCATCTTAGCTGAGCATGTGGTTGAGCACGTGTCGCTGAGGGACGCTGTCGCCTTCTTCAAGGAGTGCTGGCGAGTGCTGAAGCCTACCGGAGTGCTGCGCATCACCGTACCGTCCGTTGAGCGTATCATGCGCTATGGTGACCAGGACTACTTCAAGTTTACCACCAAGTTCCAGAAGAACGGCGCCACGGTCAGGGGCGCCATGGGCGGCATCCTGTACGAGCACGGTCACCAGATGGCCTACACGGAGACGCTGCTGGAGTCGCTGGTCTACTATGCAGGTTTCAAGACTACTTTGTGCCGTCCTGGATCATCAGAACACGCGGAGCTGCGCGGCGTCGAGGGCCACGGCAAGGTCATCGGCCAGAAGTTCAATGACATCGAGAGCATCTGCTGCGAGGGCACGGTCGACGGCAAGGCCATGCTCGCCGTCGACTCGATGGCGGCGGCACCGGTTCCGGTCTCAGCTCCTCAGCTCTCGGAGTCGAGCGTCGCCGTCGTCGTCGGGGGAGCCATGAGCACCATGGCGGAGTACGACATGGCCACCAAGATGTGCGCCGACGCCGGCATGCTCCCGGTCACGTTCGTCGTCAACGACATGATCGAGCACTTCCCCCACCACATCGACCACGCCGTCACGTTACACCCGGACAAGCTGCGGGCATGGCTGGGGCGCCGCGGCAACAAGAATAAGCCGCGCTGCGTGTGGGCGCACAAGGCGTGCGACGGTGCCACCAACCACACCAAGGACTGGAACGGCTCGGTTGGGCTGTTCGCCGTCAAGATCGCGCGTGAGCTTGGCCACGAGAAGATACTGCTGTGTGGCGTGCCCATGGACCCCAAGGACAAGCACTTCGTGCGCAAGGTGGAATGGGCGGCAGCCAAGCAATTCAAGCACACCTGGGACCAGCGCAAGAAGGAGATAGCGCCGTACGTGCGTAGCTTCTCGGGCTGGACCGCCCAGATACTGGGAGCGCCGACAATCAACTTTCTCAGAAACGGCGTCGCTGTCCGGAGCGGGCCGGGCGATGCTGCCGGGCGCGTCGCCGCTTTGAGTCAATGAACCTGCGGCTCGGTTTCACCTCCCCCGGGTCTGCTAGAAAACCTCTGGTGGTGACGCGCTACCTAGCATGAGCGATGACTGGGACGACAGCTGGAAGGCGATGGAACGCAACCTGATGAGGGTCGTGTGGCTGGTAATTAGTATTATCGGCGCTTTCTTGATCGTCATCGGCGGCGGCATCCTGATCCTCGTGCTGGCCCTGTCATTCGGAGTCAATAGAGCGTCGCCGCATGATTGGTACCCTGACGACTGCTGCCACGCCGCCGACGAGCACGGTGACCACGGCGAGTGCCACCCGATAGCGTCGTGCGACGAGATTACCCCTACGAAGAACGGCCTGCAGTGGCATAATCATGAGTTCACTGGTGGTCAGATCAGGAAGTCTCAGGACAACAGGTGCCACATCTGCGCGACGCCTATGCTTGACGCCGCGACCAACAAATCTGTGCCTGATGCAAATCCGCACTGTGTGTTCGTCTATGCCAAGCCGGACTCGTAGATGGTCAACATCGCAGCACTGAAGATCAGCAATGCGGCACGCTGGAAGGTGATGCACACACGCTGGAAGGTGATGTACACCTCCCAGTTGACAACCAACTTGCTCGGCGAGGTGGCCGCGGCGCTAGTGGCCCCTGACGCTAAGACTAGATATCAGACCGTCAGCATGCAGACTGGCGTGCCGTGGTTCGTCATCGCGGTCATCCACGAGCGCGAGGCATCGCAGAGCTGGGCAGGGTGTCTTGTCAACGGTGACCCGTGGGACGCACCTACCATCCACGTGCCAGTCGGTATTGGGCCGTGGTCAAGCTGGGCTGACTCTGCGATCTTCGCGCTAGAGCAGTGCGCACCGTTTGCGGCAAGGAATAAAGATTGGTCGATCGGCGGCCTCCTGACGCTGCTGGAGCGATACAACGGACTTGGATATGCGGTGATGGGGCTTCCTAGTCCTTATCTTTGGGCCGGGACCGATCAGTATAAATCAGGGAAGTTCGTCAGCGACGGCCACTACGATCCAGACGCAATTGACCGCCAACTCGGATGCGCCGCGATTCTGGCCCGCATGGCCATGATCGATCAATCGGTGGTGATGATGCCATGAACCTTATCGCCTCAACCGACGTCATCTTGTGTGGGATGCCGTCTGAGTACGACGTTCTCGGCGCAGCGTTCCCCAACAATGCGGTGCTGACCGGCACAGCCAAGGAGAACTTGATGGGGCAGGTACCGCCAACTTGCACGCGCGTCATCTCGATGGGCCTGGCTGGTGGTTTGTTTGCTTCACTTAAGATTGCCGACGTGGTCCTAGCCACTACGGTCGTCGATAACATAGGCAATCGTTGGTACTGCGACCCGAAGTGGAACGACGCAGTGATGCAAATGGGTAGCTACGTGGTGCCGCAATCTCCTGGCCCTACCGATCCTGTGCCGGTGATGTGGAACAAGAACCTGACCTCAGTGCCGTGGTTCTCGTCTGGGGCCATGGATCTAGCAGACACTGGAGGTCAGAGGGCCGCGATCTACAAGGCCACAAAAGCGCTGGCCATCGATGACGAGACTTATTCTGTAGCCGTGTTCTGTAAGGAGAACGGCATACCGTTCAACGTCTGCCGCAGCATAAGCGACGACGCCTCAGAGACGCTGCCACTGGCAGCCAGAGGCTCTATCATGAATGCCGATGGCTCAGTCGACATTGCTTACTTGATACAGGAACTACAGAAAGAATCCATCCTCCGAACGCTAGATCTAGTCACCATCGCAGCAGATTATTTTGCATCGCTGGACACGTTACAGGCAGCCGCCACCGCGCTGAGCAGATGAACGAGGTTACTATCCAGTTCTCCACCACCGAGAACATCCTGACGTGGCGGTGGCCGTTCTTTCCCAACTATGCCAGCTGGGTTATCCGGCACCTGTCACACTCCCCGTTTAGCCATGTCGACCTGGTGATGCCCAACGGGACCGTGCTGGGGGCGTCTGACAGCCCTAATGCCCCGGTGTTGCTGGGGAATCCTAGAGGCGTCGCAATCCGGCCGCCGGACTATGAGGCGTTTGGCCTGCGCAAGCGCATGGTGATAAAGACACCGCTGGCCGACGGCATATATGCCATTGCCGAGACCCAGATCGGCAAGCCGTTCGACAACACCGCGCTGTACCGCTTCTTGTCTGATGCGTTGCCCACGAGCAGGAGCTGGCAGGATTCAAGCGCTTGGTTCTGCGCTGAGCTGTTAGCTTTCGCCTTCGCGATCGGGGGCTACTGGAAGATGCCTAAGGTATGGCCTAAAGACAGAATCAGCCAGAGCGACTTGTTCATGGTGTTCTTATTTGACCCGTGCTGGGTGAACAGCGACACGTTCTGGACAGGAAAGTGAGTTATGGCGACCAAACAAGAGTACTCGATAGGCACCAATGCCGCCGTGCCAGTGGTGCAGGCCGAGCTAGACAAGGACATACCGTCCATGTTCCGCAGCGAGATAACGCTGGCGGAAGTGCAGACCATCGTCGCCGAGGTCGTCACTGTAGCGCTCGATGCCGTAGACGCTTATCGTGCCGCGCAGGCTAAGGGTAAACCAAAATGACAGATACTCCTACTATCGCTCTCGTCAAGGTCAAGTCTGCGTGGCTGAGCAAGGTAAATTGGACTCAGATCGTGGCGGCGTTGGCTATGATTCTCGCGTTTGTCACCGGCAACAAGATCGAGCTTACCGCTACTGAGCAAAGCGCAATCATCGTGGTTATCGGTCTCATCGGCCAGTTCGCGACCTTCATCCTCAAAACGTGGTTCACGCCAACGGTGACGCCGTCGTCGCTTACGCCTGATACCATAACACACACAACAGGAAGCCTGTCATGATCAAACTAACAATCTTCGCCGCGCTGTCTTTCGCCTTTGCCTTCATGCTGACTGGTTGCGCCGTCGGCGTCTCGCCAGAAGGCTACGTCGATGTTCAGCCTGAAGTCGTCATCGGTGGTGGCGGCTTTTACGGCCCCGGCTTCGGTCCATTCTGGCACAGAGGAGGTGGTGGGTTTCATGGAGGAGGTGGTAGGTTTCACGGCGGTGGCGGCGGTGGTGGTCATCGCTAAAGAATGAAACGACAACAAGAAGGACAACTAACATGCTCTCTCGCAGAAAACTTCTGAGCGGCGCCGGCGTCGGTGTGATGGCTCTTCCTCTTGCCGCGTGCGGCGCTGGGACTTCCATCCCCACCGTGCTGGCTGGTTTCCAGACCCAGTGGACGGCCTTCGTCGATCAGGTTCAGGCAATCGTTCTGAACGCCAAGGGCTTCATCCCAATTGCCGATAGCATCGCGGCCACGGTGGCGTCATTGTTTGGCCCTGGCTGGGAGGCCGCCATCAATCTTGGCATCAGCATAGTCAACCAGGTTGCGGGCATCATCATCGGAGTCGTCACTGCGCTGCCGCCCGCAGCGGCTGCAGCCATGTATAGGCGGCTCCAGGGCAGCTCCAGCACGCAATCTGCCGTCATCGGCGTGACGCCGCCGACCCACTTTGCTCCGCATGGTGTGGTCATTCACGGCTATCATTAACATGATCCAGAGATACAAGCTAGGAAAGAAGCCGGCAGTCATCACGCCGGTCACTGAGCAGATGATGTCTCTGATGTCGTCGGTGCTGGACCCACTCGGCCCGGCACCGACGGAGACCAACAACTACGCAGCCAAGGTGACGGTGCCTTGGCCGATGTACGATAATGACAAGTACGGCTGCTGTGTTGTCGCTGACACTGGTCACGAGAAGATGTTGAGATCAGCAAACATCGGACCGATCATCGTACCAACATTGGCGGACGTGCTCACCTTGTACACTACCGTCAGCACGCTCTATCCCTCTAAGGATAAGAACGGAAATCCACTGCCGCCGTTCGATCCCAACGCCCCTCTGGTTAAGGGGAACAACCCGACCGACCACGGCCTAGCCGAGCTGAACATGGTCGACTACATGCGAGACGTCGGCTGGCTTGGCAGTCAGGCCGCAGCTGTGGCCAACATCAACCCGAGGTCATGGAATCACATCGTGTGGTGCGTGCAGTACTTCGGGTGTTGCCGCATCGGCATCGGCATCCCCGACTACGCCGAGGACCAGTTCGACGCCGGCGTGCCGTGGAACTACGAGCCTAGCTTGAACAATCTCAAGCCTGGTGGCCACGATATCCCAGTGGTTGACGTGCGCGGCGGCATGCTGTGGGTAATCAGTTGGGGCAAGAAGATACCGATGACTCCGTCTGCCGCACGACACTGGATCGACGAGGCTCACGCCGAAGTCTACCCTGAGTGGGTCGCGGCGCAGGGCGTTCCTGGCCTCGATCTCGACGGCCTGCTGACGAAGATGGCTGAGGTCGGCGCATGAAGAATCGCAGGGACTTCTTGCTAGCTGCCACGGCGGCGGCCGTCGTGCCTGCCATCGCGGAGGCCGCCGCTCCGGTGTTTCCCCCGGTCAAGGAGCTGGAGCGTCAGCTGCCTTGCCCGCCTGGCGCGGCGCTTCCTAAGCTGATCGACTGGGCCGGCAGGAGGTTCCAGCCCGTCTATCTACACACCGTTCAGCAACCAGGAGGGATATATCAAGTCACTCTGAAGCTAGTATAAAAGAAGAAAAAAAAAAGGAAGGCTAACAGAGAGTTAAACCATAACCATGGTAACCAAGAATGTAACCAAGAATGTAACCAAGAATAGTGATGATGACGGCAGCAACAACAATCATCAGCATGGATCACGGCCAAGCTCCGACCCGACTTATCTAACGACCCAGCAGCTCATTCGCGAGCAGGCTGGGCTGAAGGAGCTGGTTCTCAGCATCGTTGAGGGGAACTTCAAGGTCTTCGACACGCGGCTAGAGGGGATGGACAAGGCCATCAAGCTTACTGAGAAAGTGAGCAACGAGCTAGTCGGGTTTGTTCGCGATCAGGTTCGTCATCTAAGCGACTTGCATGGTGAGAAGTTCGCTGGCATCAAGATGCAGTTTGATGAGGTGGAAAAACGTAACTCTCAGCTCGCTGTCGCAAATAAGACCGCCGTCGACGCCGCGTTGCTAGCCGCTAAGGAACTGGTTGGCGTGCAGAACTTTTCTAATTCTGCCGCCATCTCTAAGAGCGAGACGGCGACGGTAGAGGCGATCAAGCAGCTTCAGACCTCGTTCAACGCCGCATTCGCTGCGTTGAACGACAAGATCAGCGATCAGAAGTCGAGGATGGACCGCGGCGAGGGCAAGACAAGCGTGTCAGACCCGGAGCTGAAGATCATGTCCGCGTCGCTGGCCAGTCTACAGTCTTCGCGCGACCAGCACGCAGGCAGTGATAAGCAGGCCATCGATGGCACAGTTCGAATGTGGACCATGATTGCTGTTGCTACTTCCGTGGCTGTCGGGCTTGCTCAGATCTTGATTCACGTTGGACACTAAAAATGGCTCAAGCCCCGTGCTGGATTTTGTGTTTACAGCAGATCGCGGCATACGCCTTGCGGGCGTTCTTAGGTTCCTCCGAAAACCAGCTTTCAAAGTCTTCGTAAACGATGCTGGCATGCCACAAGTCCAAAACAGCCTGTATGGGGAAGGACTTGCCGTTTTTGTCCTCGAAAGTGGAGCAAGTCTGCCAATCAACCCAATTCGTGAGCGCCGCGGCCTGTTCAAGGGTCAGTTTTCCGGCGTCCGTGTCGTTGCGCCCGATTGGGGAGCCGAGGCTTTTGGTGGCGGAATAGGCAGAATTAAGGTCGGTTTCGGTGAAGGCCATCTGTCTCTCCTGAAAGGCCGGGGATCGGCCTGCCCTACATCTTGTGTCATGGTGCAACTATGCGCAGGCCGTGCGGATTTACGTGCTTGCCTGCTGGTTCGATTTTGGTGAACTTTGATACATCCCACCCAAGGACTTCGCTCGATGCAACTTCGACCTTCCAGCCGAGATATTCAGCTATGCGGCGCAGAACTTCTCGATTTTCGGCCATCGTCGTTTCTTCAACGGTCGCTTGTGTGCCGTTACCAAGCCGCGCCCATAGTTTTCCAGCTTCTACACCGTGGGCAAAGCTAGGCGATTGATCTGGGAACGAGACAACAAGTTGCCACCCGCCCTCACTGACGCCGGACTCGTATGTCAACATCTAGTAGGACCTCTCCTTCAAACTGCGAATGTACTTCACAAGCCTGTCTTGATTCATCATTGTATTGTCGAGCCGTTCAACGTCCGCTCTTTTGAGCCGGGCTTACGCATTCCGTAGCGCCAGCGGCAGTTCTTGCTCAGCGCCGGACAAGTAACACAACAACTGTTTCCCGACAAATTCCGTATAGGCAGGCGGTATCGACTCGTTAATTTCGCCCTTTGTCATCCAGTCAATGCCCATAGCCGCGCGCGCGGCCGCCAGCGTACAGTTGCCTCCGCCGGTAACCTGCACAAAATCCTTCATTTCATCGGTCTTGCCAAAATGGGATTTTCGCTTGTCGAAAGTGTGGACCTTCGGGTGCTTTTTGTGAGGCGGTGGTGCTATCACAAAATTCGCCTCAAATAACCGATGACGAAGCACGCGAAGCTTCGGGAACATTGTTCCGCATAAAACAACGGGGTTTAGGAGTGGTGCGCCGTCCACATTCTCGATGACATATGGAAGGCCGGTTCGAATCAGCATTTCCCGTACAGGTTCGATTAAACGCGGCCACTCATCAGCGTTTTTGTTCCGCTTGGCGAGGTCAGAGTACGACTGGCACGGCGGCGAAGCGTGTACGGCATCAAACAAAGCGATAAACTTCGGGTCTAGGGTAAGGGCGTCCGCTTGGATGAATGGCAGCGAGTAGTTCGGCTGATGATTTATGTCAACGCCGACAACCTCAAACCCGGCGCGGCTGTAGCCGACCCCGGCTCCGCCGGCGCAGCAGAATAAATCGAGCAGTCGAGGTTTTCTTGGAACTGCGTGACCAGCGCGGGCGTGTTTCTTCTTCGCGGGTTTTGCAGTCGGTCTGAATTTAAGATCGAGGGACATGGACATACTCGTTCCAGTGACATTTGGCGACCCGATCAAGATAGCGAACTCTTCAGCTTTCGCATTGAATCTTCACTTAGTAGAAAACTCACCGGCGCTCCGCCCATCACCACGCGCAATATCTTACCATGGCTAGTTTCCTCAATGCTTATCGAATCGGAATTAATGATTGGGCCGTCGCTGTCGGTATAAATACTCATCGCATGCATCAGAGCGCCAATAGCTTCCAATAATCGCCGCTCCTCGAAAGCAAGAGCAAATTCTTTCCCATTGAGTGAGGTGAATTTGACATAGCACATTTGTCTCCCGCCCATTCTAAATCCGTCAGTGCTTTCAATGGGGGTAATTGGAATTTTTTCCTCGCCATCGAAGAAATATGGCATAGGGCCGTCGTTATTTATCGTCAGCATCGTAGTTATTGGAGATCGCACGCTTAGTGGCCAATCCTCGACTACTAGACTCCGCTCACCATTTGTCGTCGTGACATACGCGAGAGTGTGTGGAATCTCCAAGAGGCTCATAAAATCCTTGCGCGGAGGGCGCGCAGGTTGGGTGCCGAAGAAACGGTCTTTTACATATTTGGCGCTCTGCCATGCCAGTATGTCCGCCGCTTGCAGCAAACACACCTTTTGCTTCGCTGCGAAGGAAATAGACGCAGATGTTGATTTCAATCTTTGTGCGATGTGCTTGTAGGCTCGGCCTCGGTTCTCGTGGCCGGTCTCAAAAAAGTATGCGATATCTCCCGAAAGCCGGTGAATTTCTAGAAAAGACCTAAGAGCCGTAACACAGGTTGACACACAGGAACTGTATTCATCCGGTTCATCGTCCGACGCGGAAAAGTATTCAGCTTTAGTGAGCACCGAAAAGCCAGCCAATACTCCTCTTTTGATTAGATCGATGAGTTTTTTTGCTATTTCTATTCTTTCATCTTTGCTCTTCTCTTTGAAAACCCCGACGCCATGCGCACAATCGACCATGTGAAAATAAGGGAGGCTGTGATCGCTCAGCACCTTGCGCCAGTCCACGTCCATTGTTTTCGCGGCATCGGAGGTAAAAAAATAGCCTGCAACGCAGAAAATCTTCGGCCCTACATCGAAATCGCCGCTTTCGTCGAAATAGCCTTCATATGCGACCATAACAATACCCTGGCTCGGCAATAGGATATCGACGAGCCTCGAAAAACCGGGGGTCACGAATCAAGCCCCTGCAGGGCGTCGTGCGCAGTGTCGGCCACTTGCTCAAATGCTTTGTTAGCTCCTAACTGATGTGCCTTGTCGCAATCATCTCCAAGAGAGGGGGCTATCAAGGTCATGCCCCGCATTGCGGAGATAAATTCCAGCGCCGCCCGCAGCCGACTAATCTCAACATAAAGTTCCCAACGTGTGAGGCGCGTGATACCAATTGCAATCATTTCTGCTTCTATCGCTGAGTAATCCGGCGTCGCGGTCATGAGGCATCCTCGTCGTTCTTTAGAGAGCGGTACCGCCTCCAGTGCGCAGCTTCCTCCTCAATGTCCTGCATCTCCGTCTCTGGATCGCGCGGGCCGCGCCGCCACATGACAACTAGTACCGATACGTTGATCGCGAGCATCGCTGCGATGATGATGATGATTGTGTCTAAGGCTGTCACCATTGTTTCCCCCTGGTATAAGATTTCGCCACATGAGCGGCACAGTATGGAAAGTGATCTACGGATCGACACCCACAGAAAAGAAAAGTGCCATGCTCATCTTTGCCGACGGGCCAGCGGCACTGGTTGAGATCCAGATCAACGATAGTTGCCGCCGGCCTCCGTTGGGTCATGGCGCGCGGCGTGTTCCACTGGAATGAGCTGTCGAGGACCCTGGTCTGGCGATCAGAGGGCGGCGGCGTCCTGCGCTGTGGCGGCTCGACCGTGTACGCCTCTCTGGTTTCAGGGTTCAGCCGTAGGCCGAGGCGGTGACACTTGCCACTGACCACATTGCGCGTGACACTCACACCCAGCTCACCGGTCAAGATGCGCACAATTTCTCCACGCGTCTTACCTTCCGCATGCAACGCCTTGAGGCGTTCGATGACCTTCTCCGTCCAGTTAATCATCTGCTCAACTCCCTGTCGATCCTCGTCACCAACCGCCTGGCCCTGGCGTAGAGACTGGCGGCGACGTCGCCTCGGGGACGGTCCTGCTCCAGCATCACGCGGTCGCTGAGGTTGTTGATCTCCACCAACAGCCGACGGCTGGCTGACAGCAGACGGACGTAGCGGTCGTAGCGGGCCCAGTACCGGGTCATTGTTTGCGCACGCGGCCCTCGCTGTCGCGGAACCACCAGTAGCCGAGCTGGTGGAACGGGTTCGAGTCGCTCACGCCAATTAATCCTTAATTGTGTTGAGCTTATCTTTTAAAGCAGAAATCTCATCTTCAGCATGATTCAGATTAGCTATTGTGTCTTTTAATTCATCTTTTAAAGTCCGCATATCTTCTTCATAGTTATGGAGTGCTCTGATAAAGTCAGCCTGCAACGTTGGCCAACCATTTGTAATATGCGCCACCAGATAACCGTTGAACTCGATCTCGTTACCAATGACTCGGATTTCCATTTCATCCTCCTTTACACAAGCCATTCCCGGTAGTTGTCACCAGTGATGGCAGTCGCCATGTCAATCTTGTTGCGTAGCGCATTTAAAATTTCTTCTTCAACTGTGCCAGGAACAATCAGATCGACATATAACATCGATTGGGTCTTACCGACCGCCAGTGTACGACTCTCGGCCTGCATGCGATGTTCGAGATTGTTGGTTGAGGAATAGAACACTTCCATGCTGGCGCAGTCCCAGGTACGCCCCAAGCCACCGGCGGCAGCCGTCGCCACCATGAATCGGCAATTTGCATCAGTCTTGAAACGTGCCTCTTCAACTTCGCGGGTTTCGTAACCACCCCAGAACCGGGCAGCAGAGCCTTCGCCAAATTCCTTGATGATTGATGCGGTAATCTTCTGAACGTCGGCGACATAGCTACAGAAGATCACTGCCTTCTCGCTGGTCTCATTGAGCAGTTCAAGCAGTGTAGCAATGCGGTGCTCGCCAAGGTCATGCGTCACGTCATTCTCATCGACGGCGCGTCCCATCAGGACCTGATGCATCCGTAGGATCTGCACGATCACCATGCCGGCGGTGACGTGATCGGAGCTTTCCAGCTCAGCCGTGGCGTGCTTCTTTAGATCCTTATAAACGCGTTTTTGTTCATCAGTTAGCTTCACTTCGCGCACCATGTAGGTGCTGGTTGGTAGATCGGTGCACTCGCTGAGCAGGACGCGGAATGAATGTGGAGCAATCTTGCGCTGCAGCTCCTCGGTGTTTCTGTAGCCGACGACGATCTCGACTGAGCGATTACCAACTGGGATTTTTTTCAGGATTGCATAGCGTTTCCTGAACACAAAATAATTTGGGTAGTTAAGGATTGCCGGGTCGAGAAAGTACATCTGTGCGTAGAGGTCGAAGGGGGATCGGGGAGTAGGGAGGCCGGATAATATCCGGCGATAAGCCGCGCGAGGGGCGAGACTGAGAGTAATGAATTGAGTGCGCTTGGCGGAATGGCTTTTGATGATTGTGCTTTCGTCGATAACGAGCATGACCTTTCGGCGCTGCTCCATGAAATCAACACAGAGATTTTGCGCGTCCTCGACCGACGATAATGTTTCGACGTTCATCAGCAGGACACGGCATCCCTTATGTTTCAGGAATGGGGTAACATCGGCGCGTTCGCTGCTGACCCAGGTGTAGACCAGCGGCATCTCGACGGCGTCGTCATGCAGCGCCTGCCCCCAGACGCGATAGACCGAAGCCGGAGCAATCACGAGCAAGTCAGGACAATCCGGTCGACGCTGCCAATCATCGATGATAACCTTCGTCTTACCGGTACGCATTTCCATGAAAAGGGCAAAAGCCTTTTTCCCGGATATCAGGGATAAGGCTTCCGCCTGCTTCTCTCTTGGTTTACGTTTCAACATGTGCCTTTAGATTTACCTGCGATCGTGGACGTCTGTCAAGGCGCTTTACCTTCACTTATCCAGTATTGGCTTTCCCGCGGTCCTTGATAGCCAAGACTTTTCAATTCGAAGTTTTCGCCATTGGCTTTTATTTTTTCGTCGAGCTTACGCAGGAGGAAAGTCATCGCCTCCAATGCATGCTTCGGCGTTTGGTTACGGTAGAACACCCTGATCAGAGCCTTCGTCTTGAACCTGCCACCACCGTGGAAAATGGCGAGCAGCTGCAGCTGACTAGGACTGTACGGCTTTAACTTTTTCATATGTCTCTCCTCTTCACAAACGAAAAAAGCGGGGTACCCGCGGAACGTCCACGGGTACCCCGCTGTCAAGTTAGAAGGCCATTTCCATGACGCGGACGGAAGCCCGGTCGAGGACAACACGATCGTCGGCATTAGGAAGATCATGAGCGATCTCCGTTAAGCCGCCGGCTTAGAGCGCGCCCGGCCAGGAAGTGACCAACACCGAAACGATGACGAAGGTTGTCATCATTAGGGCGCTGGTCAGCAGTGTCAGGCGTAATTCACACATACTCTTTAGCCTGTACCCGCGCGGCGACGCGAACCGTCGTCACGGGAGTAGTACGGGTATGAGCACGAATAAACTGAGACGTAAGCTTTTCGCGAACGGCTTCCATGTCCAAAGTTTCACGTTCGGAAAAGGATACCGTCGCCCGGAACAGATCACCTTCGTGCGAGCCTTCACCAAGCTCCACGATCTGCTCTTTCAGCTCCTTTTCCCGGCGGGCAAGATCTGCCAGCTGAGCCTTGACCCGGCCAAGGTCGTCGATCAGCGGCCGAATGTTTTCATGTACCATGTTTCTCTCCTCTTGAAGTTCAAGCTGAACTTCGTGACGCGCCGGTCAAGCCGGCGCGCTTCGAAGATCAGGTGCGAGGCAAGTGTTGGCTTCCATGAGTAATATAGGGGGTGGTAAAGCAAAATGCAATAGGGCATTTATCATAGCTTTTTCAACAAGTTGCCGCCTCCGGGATAAACCGAAGGCGGCTAAAGGCTTTACTTTAAGAAGTGCTCTTCTAAGGCGTCATGCTTATCCGGTTGCCACACACAGCTCTACATCTTGTGTTCACGGCACTCTCCGAAAAGTGGAGCGGTCGCCTCGGGTTGCACAAGGCTCGCACGGCGTGGAAGCCGCTCGTCCAATGGACCGGCCGCAGAAAGGAATTGCTTGAACGGGACGCCGCCGGGTTCGCGGTACTCCGCCCACGGCAATTTGCGCAGGACCGTCTCGTCTTGGGCGCGGAGGATTGCTGGACGCGCGGCATCGCGCCGCAGCGGGAAAATCCACCAATCCTTGACCGCCTCTTGTCGACCCTCAGACCATGACCCATTGCCCGTAGGCGGCGGTCGCAGCCGATGCCATGTCGGAGCCCACCACCAATTACAGGCGCGGTAGAGCGCTCCTGTGTGGCCTCGCGAGGGATCAGAATAGGGGGCCCCGGAATACGACGCGCGGTAGGTGTTGCAATGATGATCGCTCCGAAATTGTCCTGCCACGCAACGCCACGGCTGATCGGCCCGAGATAGTGGTTCTCAGTGAGCAGTCCAGCAACCGATTTGCACGTTGTCCAGGTCATCTACATCTAGTGGGTTTCAGATTTTATGTGTGCGGCAACCGGATAAGCATAAAAATTTCACTTCTTTCCAATTCCATTTGGTCGGTCCGTAAACGCCGTCCGGCTTGCCGTCGACGCGCCCGGACGCCAAGGCTCCTGGGATCATGTACAGCTCATCGACGGCTTTATTCTTGCGCCGGACGGCGACGAAACTGCGACTGCCGAAGCGGGCCAGCGCCTGATGAAATGCAATCTGAAAGGGACTAATGCGATAAGTCAGTGTCTTGGTGAATTTATATTCAAGCCATCCGGAAGAGCCTCCTCGAAAGCAGTACCAACTGTCGGGGATGCCGGCGCCAGTGCTGCCGCTTTCTATGCTGACCCACATTGCCTCGGGAATATTTTTTCTAAACAGCTTGCGAAGATCTCCGTCCATTTGTTCTTCTCTGAATTTCGCGGTCCACGAAGCGGCGGAGGGTCTCGGCGATGCTGATTTTTTCTTGCACGGCATAAGCTACGACCTCCTTCTGCGTTTCAGGATCGATCCGACATTGCAGCGCTCGAGTGATGGCGTTGTATTTCTCGCACATCAGATCTGTTCCTTGACAATCTTATTCAAGGCTACGCCGAGCGGACCGCTCATACTGCCGTCGGCATTTCGCGTCATCGATCGCAATAAGACTTTTGGGCTGGCGCCAAACTGTAAGGCAATCGAAGCGGCGATAGCTGCATCTCTGGCGTTGACGTCGAGATCAGACCCGGCTTTCGATGATGACAAGAAAATTTCCATTGGTTCATTCTTGTAATGACCGACGCCTAACGTGTACTTGACGTCATTGTGTATGAAGTCGAGGACGAGATGTGATCGCCGCTGCGGTAAGTCGGTACGCTCACTCATTTCTTCTTCCTAATCCACATGTCTATAGCTCTGATCATCTGGCGGCGTTTCTCTGCCCCACGTTTTTTCCTATTGCTGCGCAAATCTTCACGGACTTCTTTCATTTCGGCCACGGTCATTTCAAACAGACGAAAATTATCCACGGCTATTCAACTCCTGAATTCGCGCCTTTGCATGTATATGATCAATCAAAGTTTGAATTTCATGGTAAGTCATCGACCATGCCGAATGTTCCCGAGCCATCTGCTCGATTTTATTAGCGAGATCACGTAAATCTTCCCAAGTATTAATTTGAACGGACCTGTACGCTTTAAGGCTTGATCGCAAGATGCAGCACTCCATCAAGATCGCAGCCGACGTTCCGCAGATTGTAGCGGTACGCCAACTCTTTCAGATAGAGCGGCAGATACTTGACGTTCACCGAATGGAATTGGCCAACAAAGACGCGCTTCACGATGGCCCAGAAACTCTCAATCGTGTTGGTATGCGTCGGGCCGAATTGTTCAGCGAACATGTCCCAATCGACATAGACAACGCTGTGGTTGATGACGCGGTGCGCCACGATGTTATTGAGCCGGTTGTAGCCGAGATATTCGTCCGTCGTCAGAACGGTGTGCGGCAGGTCAATAGTCTCGCGCGTGAAGGCTTCCATGTCGTCACCGGTCATTTCGTCATGGGCAACCATCTTCGTCTTGACGCGGCCGCCGCGCTCGACGGCGCCGACGATAGGCGTCTTGCTGGTCGCGCGACCGCGTGGCGACCGCGTGTCGTCATCGCGTCGGTTGCGCTTGCGGGGCTTCCCGCCGATGTACGCTTCGTCCATTTCGACCAGCCCGGACAGCAAGCGGCCGTCATCCTGCATCGCCCCGCGAATCCGGTGCATCATCGACCAGACGGTGGGACGCCTCATTTCCAGGTCGCGCGCCGCTTGCATCGCCGAAAGCCCCTTCTTGGCGTTCAGCATGAGCGTGATGAGCAGGAACCATCGTTGAAGATCGACGTGGCTGTTGTGGAAGATCGTGCCCACGGTCGCGCTAAACGATTTGCGGCACCCCCAGCATTGCCAGCGGTCGGCTTGGCCCTTTTCGGCGTGCCGTGCCGTGTTGGTCGAGCCGCACAGCGGGCACTCCGGGCCGTGCGGCCAGCGGACCTGTTCCAAGTGAGCGACCGCCGCCTCCTTTGTCGGGAAGCGGCGGTAGATTTCGATGAGGCTGGTCATGGCTCAGGCTGCCTCATCCGAGCCGCGTACAACTGCGGTCATGCCAAACCCCAGAATCATGCGGACAGCAGGCGCAACGCCGGGGCCTTCGCCTTTGTATTCCTTCGGAGGAGGTCCAACGATGACCTCGAAGGTGTTTTCTTCCGGCGTGCGCTCAATCATCGGCATCTGTTCGCCGCTCGGCTCTTTTGTGAATTTCTTACGTCCGCCGCCGCGCAACCCCGTCGCTTGGAGCCATTCGTCTTTGTCGATGGTGTAGCAGCCCGGCCCTGTATTGGGGTGCGTATGGGGGATGTTGCCCCCCTCGTGCGAATGGCTGAAATGCGAGGTCGTTTTTTGCGTCGCCCGGATGAACATTCCGTGCGAACGCGGGCCGGAAACAAAGACGTGCTCGTGAACCTCGAAACGGCCCGGTTTCTTGCCCTTCTTGCCAAATTCCATCGAAATCTGCTCGTTTTCCTGATTTGCCATGTCACTCTCCCTGTAGGCACTCTGGCCCCGCAATATGGCAAATATAGGCGTTCCACATATAGCTGTCAAGCCTTAAAGCGTACAGGTCCGAATTTGAACATCCCCGAATCCCGGAGGAGAGAAAGCCAACAGGACCCGGGGTGCCCAATTCCGACGCCGAACGCGACGCAGAACGAGCCTACGCTGCCATGAGAAAGATAAAGCAGCAAGGGTAAAGGATTTAGGTAAAGTGCTTGACAACTTTCATGGAGCGAGCCGTGATGCTTGAGAGTACCGTGCCTCTGGAACGTTCAATAAGCCCTGTGAGAGTACCGAAGAAAAAGAGCTAGCCATAATCGAAGAGTGTTCCGCAACATATGAGTGAGCCTTATTTGATGAGAGGTACCGGAAAACGCGAGCGAATCGTATTGTTGGAGAGTACCAAAGAACAAGAGTGAGCCGCTATCCTGGAGAGTATCAACGCCGATGAGTGTTTTTTATTTATGCGCGGTATCCTATGATGACAACGAGCTTCCCTGATCTCAAGGGTCGAGGCCCGATCGCATTCGACTGCGAAACTACGGGCCTCAATCCGCGCCGCGGTGCAACCATCGCCGGCGTCGCTGTCGCTGTCGATGGCTGGTCCGGTTATTTCCCCGTAGCGCACGAGAATGGACCCAACCTCGACAAACGCAAAGTCTATGCCTGGCTGAACAAGCAACTGAAATTGCCGGTGCCAAAAATCGGCGCGCGGCTGATTTTCGATCTGGAGATGCTCGCCGCCGAAGGCGTTAATGCTGTCGGCCCGTTTTATGACGTGCAAGTGGCTGAACCGCTGATCGACGAGACGCGCTTGCGTTACAACTTGGAGTCCATCGCCCAGCATCATCTCAAGACCGGCAAGCTCGGCGAGCCGATGGAGCAGTGGATCGTCGAACATCTTAAGGTCAAGCCTAGCAAGGTCATGGAACACGTCTGGCGAGCCCCGCCGTCTGTCGTTGCTCCCTACGCCGAAGGCGACGTGAAGCTGCCGTTGCGCATCTTTACCAAGCAGCAGCCTATGCTGCAGCAGCTTGGACTGTGGAATCTGTTCCTGATGGAATCCAAACTGATCCCTATGCTCTTGGCGATGCGACAGCGAGGCGTTCGTGTCGACCTCGATCGCGCCGAGCAACTAAAGCGGCAAATGGCGAAAGAGCAGGTCACGATTGAACGCAAGATCAAACAGCAGACCGGCATCAAAATTGAATTGTGGGCAGCACGCAGCCTTGCAAAGATTTTTGATAAGCTGGGATTAGAGTATTCTCTCACCGAAAAGACTGAAGCGCCGTCGTTCCGCCAGGAATTCCTCTATCACCACCCACATCCGATTACCGGCTTGATCCGCCGGGCACGGCAGCTCGACAAGTTGCGCAGTACTTTCATCGAAAGCGCCATTCTCGACAGCAACATCGACGGCCGTATCCATTGTCACTTCAACCAGCTGCGCAGCGACGCCGGCGGTACAGTCAGCGGCCGTCTGTCAAGTTCCAAACCGAACCTTCAGCAGGTCCCCGTCCGTGGTGAACTGGGCAAGTCCATCCGGTCGATCTTCGTGCCGGAGTTAGGTGAAGAGTGGCACAAGCATGACTTCAATCAGATCGAATACCGGTTGATGGTCAACGACGCTGCCGAGTTTGAGCTTAAGGGTGCCGACGACGTCGTTGCTCTTTACGTTAACGATCCTTCAACCGACTTCCATCAGGCTGTCGCCAATATGACCGGGCTGGAGCGAGCCGCGGCTAAGACGGTTAACTTCGGCATCGCCTACGGCGAAGGCGTCACCAAATTGTGCCGCGATCTCGGTCTCGATCGTGACGAAGGCGAGAAGCTGTTGCGGACCTATCACCGTAACGCGCCATTCATGCGACCGTTGATGAATTATTGGATGGACCGCGCCGAGACCGATCCCTTCGAAATCAGGACCCTGTTCAACCGGCGGCGACAGTTCAACAAGTGGATGCTTAAGCGCAATGACAAGATCAGCATCTTAGATCATTGCGTACCCGGCAGCGAACGAGCCTTCACCTACTCGGCACTCAACGCCCGTATCCAGGGCAGCGCTGCCGATATCTTCAAGGCGTCGATGGCCAAGATCTGGGAAAGCGGCGTCTGTGACGTCGTCGGCGTTCCCCTGCTGCTGGTGCATGATGAGTTTGACTGGAGCGTTCCGAAGACCAAGAAGGCCCGCGAAGCAATGAAAGAAATCAAACACATCATGGAGCATGTCGTCGACTTGAGCATACCATTAGTGGCGGAAGCATCGAGCGGTCAGAATTGGGGCGATTGCGCTTGACTGTGCATCGGACTTTTGTCAGCGTCAAATCTTAAATAATTAAATAAGGAAAGATAAAGCATGCTCAAGGAATTGATAGACGCCTTGATTGTCCCTAAGACATGGCAACATGACCGCTCAAAAACCGTAGGCGCGTCTGAGATTGGCCAGTGCGAACGCCGCATCTGGTATGTCAAACAAAAGCACGATCAAGATGACGACTTTATCCAGCGCTGGGGAGCGTCAGCGCGTGGTGACCTGATCGAGGCCAACGTCTTCGTGCCGGCACTGCGTAAGAAGTATGGCGATAAGCTGAAATTTGCCGGTGATGAACAACATACCATCGAAGGCAAGCACCTGTCGGCAACGCCGGATAGTTTGCTGGTCGGCATGTCACGTAGTGTTCTCAAGCACCTCGGCGTCGATAATATTGGCAGTGATTGCCTGGTAGTCGAATGTAAAAGTATAGACCCGCGTGTGAATCTGACCGAAGCCAAACATCAGAACATAATGCAGGCACAAGTGCAGATGGGGCTGATCCGCGAGACAACCAAGTATCAACCAAATTATGCATTGCTAGCTTACATCGACGCCTCGTTCCACGACACCGTGACGGAGTTTGCCATTGCTTTTGATGAGGCAATTTTTGAGGCCGCCAAGACCAGGGCATTAAATATCTTAATGGCGCGTAGCGCCAAGGAACTGAAGCCGGAAGGCTACATCAAGGGCGGCCGCGAATGTGAGCATTGTCCCTACATCAAGAGCTGCGGTATCGAGCGACATAACTTGCCATTCGCCAAGTACACAGCTGATGAAGTGCCAAAGCAGTTCCGCGCCGAAATTGTCGATGCGGTGCGTGCCGCCAACAAGATGCGGAAAGTACGCGACAGCGCAGATAAGGCGTTCCTGGCGGCGCAGGAAGAGATCAAGGAAAGATTGCGCGAGAAGGGCATCCGCCAGATCAAGAACGTGTTGAGCTGGATCGAAGTCAAAGGTGTCAAGCGCTATGACATGCAGGCGCTGGCCAAGGCAGCGAAGCTGCAAGGTTTTGATATTGAGAAATTTGCCAAACCTGGAGCGCCGACCTCCAGGCTGACACTACTGAATGTCAGCGATGAACTGTAAACAAGGAAACAGGAAAATGAAAATGAAACTCAATAAGACCGGTACACGTCAGGCCACCGGGTCCGGCGTAAGTCTCTATTTCAACGAAACCGTGACAACGAGAAAAGAGAAATTGGAACGGCTGGTTCAATATGGCAAAAGCGCCAGCGCTGGCCGCGGTTCGATCGTCGGCAAACTTCTGCGCTTTACCAAGGGGGAGTGGCTGGCGGGACAGGACGACGAGGAGATCGCCGTCGGCACCAAGGTCATTCTCAATCCCGACAGTTTAATGGCTGGTTGGACACGTTGGGAGGCCAACAAGCCTGCCGAACAGGACATGGGGCCGGTTATCGAAGGCTTCCAGCCGAAACTACGCAGCGCCCTCGGCTGGGACGACAAGACCGATTGGGAAGAAGACACCTCCGGCCAGAAACGCGACCCCTGGCAATTTGGCAACCAAGTGCTGATGAAGGGTACCGGCAAGAACGGCGATATCTATACCTTCGTGACGACCTCCAAGGGTGGCATTGGCGTACTGGGAAAACTGATCGAGGACGCCGCCAATAAGAGCATGGAACGCGATAACGACGACTTCCCGATCATTACACTTGGCAAGGACTTCTACATGCACCCGACCTACAAGAAGGTGTTCATTCCGCTATTTGAGATTGTTGGCTGGTCTGCCGCTTCGGCCTTCAAGGTTGCTCCAGCCGAAGAGCCGAAGAAAGGTGCTAAGCAACTGACTTACTGATCGCCAACATTAGGGGGCATCGCGACGGCGGTGCCCCCGCCTTATTTTTTGGAGCAATTAAAATGATGCCCACCCGAGGTGCGGCAGAAAAGTTTTTGAAAATACTTGACCCGAATGCAAAGGCATTCACTTTCCAGATATTTCATGATTTGCCCAGCGGCAGCAAGACGCCGAAGGATGACAGTCTGTCGCGGATCATTCATGGCTCGCTTGAGGACTGCTGGGACGGTCTGTGTGAGCTAAATAAGCGTGGTGCAGGTGTTTACGTCACCATCAACGAAACAGACTTGAAGGGCCGAGAGGCGAAGAATGTCAAACGTATTCGCGGCGTATTTGTTGATCTCGATGGTGCTCCGCTCGAGCCGGCGATGACGCCAACGCCACACATCGTCACCGAAAGTTCGCCGAAACGCTGGCACGTGATCTGGCGGGTTCAGGACATGCCGCTCGATGCCGAGGTCTTTCGTAATGCACAGCGGAGGTTGATCAACCGGCTTAAGAGCGACAAGAAGATAACCGACCTGCCTCGCGTTTTACGCCTTCCTGGTTTTATTCACCACAAAGGCAAACCATTCCTTGTTCGCATTGTCAAGTTGAACGATTTCAAATCATACAAGGCCAGCCAATTTATTGATAAGAATGCGGAGCCGAAGCGCAAAGTAACACGAATCAACAACCGGCAACCGGTCGAGCAGGCTGATATCCAGGCAGCACTCGATATCATTGCATCCGATGATTACCAGATCTGGTTTGAAGTTGGGTGTGCATTGTTGCAGGAATTAGGAGACGAGGGTTTCGAGCTGTTTGATCGCTGGTCACGCAAGTCAGAGAAATATGAAAAGACAGATTGCAGAAATAAATGGAAAGAATGCAAGAAGGTCACGAAGTTTACTGCTGGCACAATCTTCCATTATGCCGCTGAGGTCGACGCTAATTGGAAGCTTGGGCAGATACCAAGCGGCGCCGCAATCGACGACTTCGTCAGTTTTTTGCCGTCGCATAAATATGTCTATCTAGCCACCGGTCAGTCATGGCCGGCAACAAGCGTCAATGCGCGGTTGCCGAAGCAGCTGGTCGAGGCGACCGGCAAGCGCATTGCCGCCAGCGCCTGGCTGGACCGCTTCAGGAAGGCAGAAGCGATGACGTGGTCTCCAGGCGATCCAGAGTTAATCCCAGACCGCGTAGCACGCACCGAAGGAGGTTGGATTGAGAAGCCGGATACTACCTGCCTTAACCTTTATCGGCCACCACGGATCAAGCCAGGCGACCCGCAGCGGGCATGGCCATGGGTCGATCATGTTCACAAGCTTTACCCCGATGATGCCGAGCATATCCTCGATTGGTTTGCGCAGCGCGTACAGTTTCCCGGCATCAAGATCAATCATGGCCTGCTGTTGGCGGGAGAACAAGGCATCGGCAAGGACATGAGCCTGAAGCCGCTGCGGCAGGCGATCGGTGACTGGAATTGGATAAACGTCGCTCCTAAGGATATCATGGGTAGTTTTAATGCTCACGTTAAGTCGGTTGTCTGTCACATCGATGAGGCACGTGATCTTGGCGACACCAGGCACTATGACTTTTACGAACACCTGAAGACGTTGACGACAGCGCCTCCTGATATTCTGCAATGCAACGAGAAGCATTTGAACAAGTATGCTGTCGTTAATGTGACAGGAATCATAATTACTACCAATCATCGCACTGGAGGTATTTATCTGCCGCCTGGGGATCGGCGGTTTTATGTGGCGTGGAGCAACAAGATCAAGGAGGAGTTTAAGGCTTCGTTCTTTACCGACCTCGAGGCTTTCTATAACGATAGTGGATACGAGCACGTTGCAGCATGGCTGCGCTCCCGCAATCTATCGAAGTTCAACCCGAAGGCCCCACCGAAGCAGACCGAAGCCTTCTTCGATATCGTCGAGGCTAGCTTGCCGATGGAAGATGCGGAGTTTGCCGAAGCCCTCAACATCCTGGAACGGCCGCAGGCCGTGACAGTGGCGCAAATTAATAAGGCGACGCCTTCCGGCAGCTTTGCCAAGTTCCTGGAGGAGCGACGCAACGCCAGGGCTATCCCACACAGGCTGGAAAGCTGCGGCTATATTGCCGTACGCAACCCTGGCGTGGGGCATAATCGCTGGCAATTCAGGATTTTGAAGAATGGAAAAACGACAATGCACGAAACTGCAATTTACGTTTTGCGGGAATTATCGCCGGCGGTGAGAATTCAGGCCGCAAGGGCGTTAATACAGAAATATCAAGATGATAGCCGAAATACGTGATGGGGGTGAAGGGTCATGAAGGGAGGTCTTCATAAACTCCTCAAGCGCGTTGTCTGATTCCTATTTTGTTTTCATAGTTTATAAAGACCCCCCTTCATGACCCTTCACCCCCTCCTCCAGTTTTTGAGGATGGAGCCGGCGGCAGGATTGCTGTTCAACCGGAGGTAGTAAGGGGGTAAGGAGGAATTTGCACTGCGCCGCGGATTGGCGTATGTTGATTGTCGGAGGTATTGATTTGGGGAATTGGATGCCTTGGACCGTTGCCGTCGTTTCTCACCAACCAGATCAGTTGATAAGGGATGCAGGCTTTGAAATATTCAGCCCGCAAGTTCGTATGACGACGCATGTCCGCGGTCGACGGCGTGTGCGTCTGCGCCCACTCTTTCCAAATTACATTTTTGTTTTCATTGGTGATGCCTGGCCGAGGCTTCTCGATATTTTTGGTGTGTACGCCTTGCTGATGATGGATGGTGAGCCGGCAATTGTGAGGCAGGAGGAGATGGATAAGTTGAGGGGGAGGTGCAGAGATGATGTTTTGTTGATGCCTTCTGATGAGCGTTTCAAGGTTGGTCAGGAGGTGGTCGCCGAGGTTGGTGTCTTTCGTGGTTGTGTTGGTGTCTATGACGGCATGGTCAATTGCCGGGAAACGGCGCTGTTAAATTTGTTTGGTGGTCCAACAAAAGTGAAGTTCAAGGCGAACGAGCTTGTAGCTGTTTAGTAGCGAAACGCCGGGACGCCAGGCCCGTCGCCGTGTAGCTCACGAATGTTGCTTCGTGGCCGATTGCCGCGCAATGGCGTATGATCAAATGGAGGAAATGGACTTGAGCGCCAGTGCTGCTGCTATGATAAGATGAGACAGTAAAATTAAAAGGCCTTTGGCCACTTGACGTATGTAATGATTTGGGGGCAGAATCGGTAGCATGCACCGATTCCCCATCCCCTGACCTCATAGGTTGTGTCATTCTATTGGCACCATTTGAGGGCACGGGACGATGGCTTCAACCCCAAAAATCACGATTGGTGCAATCAACATTGCAGCCGACCCACATCCGACCGGAATTTATTGGCATCTTTTCCAAATGGTGGCCGAAAAAGCAATTCCGGTCTGGGGAAAAGATTGGGCCAAAATTACTGAACCGCAGGATCGTGACACCACTCCTCCCAGCTTTTTCGGACGCATACTTGTGTGGACGGAAATCGAAGACGGCAAGTGGCTCGATCAGGAAACCGACAAAGAGGCAACTCCTGATGAAAAGGATAAAATCCAAATACCAGAGCATCTCCGTCCAAATTTTCGATCTTTCAATTTTGTTTTTCTGGAGAGCAAACATCTTCTTGTGTTGGAGTACATTAACGAGCTTGGTGAACACTTCGGATCAAAAAGAGCGCAGTATTTTTTTACCGAGCTTCTCAGCGAAGAATATTTGGGGCCGAATGAGCCGGATGTTTCAGTCACGGTGGTTCCTTCAAGGGAAGCACTCTCACGAATCTACGCCATGCGTCTTCGTAGACTCGAAATTTTTGTGGTGCGCCCCAACGCTGATGACTTAGCGAGGGATCAAAAAAGGCTACTCGATAGGCTTATGAAGCAAGGCGCGAAAAGTCAGAACCTAGAACTGAAGAAAAGAGCGAAAGTCCCAACAATCATTCCAGATGATGAAACACAAACACTTGCGCAAATTGCGGCAGCGGGCAACGGGCATGTGACAGGTGAAGGAACAGACGCAGATGGCAAACCCACTACCGAATCCACAAAAGATCATCCAAAAACTGTCACGGCTGAGGTCGAGGTTAGCTCTATTGGCGCTTTATTCAACGCACTCAGGCGCTTTTGAATACTGGAAAAATCAAGCTGACACAATCCGGCAATACTGGATTATTTATGGGGGCTTTGGAGCGCTTATCAAGTCGCCTTATCTAATCGTCTCATTAGTTTTGACTCTTGTATCGTTCCTTTTCTGGGCACCAAATGGCAACAAGGCGTCTGACCTTGTTGTTTCAGCTATCCCTAACTTGTTGGGATTCACGGTCGGCGCACTCGCCATTGTTCTCGCATTCTCTTCGGCTGAAATATTCAAAGTTCTTGCTGAGGATGGCGAGCCGCTGTCCTACTTTATGAAATTAACAGCCGCTCTTGTGCATTTCATCTTGGTTCAGGTACTTGCGCTTATCTGTGGCATAGTAGCAAAAATTACGGATAGTCGTCTGTTAGATATCTTGAGTTTATTTTTATTGTTTTACGCAGTTCTTATAACCTTCTCAGCGGCATTACAGTTGTTCCTTACTGCGCAGGTCTATAATGCGCATGCGAGCTTGCCTAATGATGATGAAGAGAAAAAATGAGGTTACCTGAAAATGTCACGCGGAAAATATCTCAGTCTCGAAGAAGCCCGCAAGAGCGGGAAGCTTGACCACTTTGCGAAAGAGCATCCATCGGAAGCCGACCGTGATCGCTTCAACCGGCTTCTCGATGCTATGTCGCGAGGCGTTTTAGAAGAAGAGGAAACATCGCATTCGGGTCAGTCCTCAAATTCCAACGGAACTCGAACTCGGCGAGGTACTTAGCAAGATGCCGCTTCGATACATGCACGTGCGTTCCTTTTATCGAGCGCTTCAACAGCGACCAAAAGCCTTCGAGGCTGTTGGTATGGTGCACGCCATCAACCCAAACCTCTTTGGCGTGATTGACTGCACCGTGCTCGTAACCGAGCCGCGCAAGCTTGGCGTAGGATTTCAATTCATCCGTGGAAACTGTCGATCCCTTGCGCACGTTGGCGACAATATGCGGCTCAAGCGTCGCGCGGCGCACGTTATCAACGATCCGCGTCATCACGTCGCCGTCGCGCTCCAGCATTCCGAATACGACCGTCTTGCCCGGAGCGCCGCGACCGCGCTTGCCGCCAGAACGCTTCCCGCCGATCATCGTTTCGTCCGCCTCTATGTGTCCCGAAAGCTGGTCGTCGCCATCCACAAAGCCGAGATACTTGCGAAGCTCATGGCCCATGCGCCATGCGGTCTTGTAGTTCACGCTAAGCTGGCGTTGCAGTTCCTTCGCCGGGACGCCGTGGCGCGTAGTGGTGAACAGATACATCGCATAGAACCACTTTTGCAGCGGAGTATGCGTTCGGCCGAACGGCGTTCCGACCATCGGGTGAATGTGCTCGCCACACTGGCAGGTATAGGCGGGCATCTTCGAGAGTTTGTGGAACTTGCCTATCTCGCCGCAGCGCGGGCACTTGAAGCTTGTTCCGTAGCGGAGCCGGAAAAGGTGCTCCAAACATGCGTCGTCATCCGGGAACATCCGCATGAAATCTTGGATCGTCAGAGACTTGGCCATAGCCATCTCCCATTCCTAGGGAGAATGTAACGTGGCCGGTTACATACGTCAAGTGGTCAATCGCCAATTAAAATCGAGTACGAAGCTATGCCCGGAGGAAGACCGACAGCGTATGATCCAGAGTGCATCAAGATCGTCAAGGCGATGGCGAAGCTAGGGGCTACTAACGCGGACCTTGCTTCTGAGTTTGAAGTTAGTCACGCGACTATTGATAATTGGATGATAAAACATCCTGAGTTTTTAGGCGCCTTAAAAGAAGGTAAGGAAGCTTTTGACCAACGTATAGAGCGTTCTTTAGCTCAAAAAGCGATTGGTTATGAACGCCCAGTGGTAAAGACTACGACATTTGAAAATGAAGATGGCGGCACGACCGTTTCAACAGTGGAATACGTAGAGCATGTCCCGCCTGACACAACGGCCTGTATCTTCTGGCTCAAAAACCGCAAGCCGAAAGAATGGCGGGACCGGCATGAATTTAGCGGGGACCCGGAAAATCCGCTCCAAATTGTCCATGCTGTCCAGCTTATCGTTACCGACTCTCGGGAAGACTGGGACAAAATTGCTGCCGATAGGGATCGCCTCTGTCTTCCTGCCCCTGAAGGAAGCGGCGAGGTATAAGGGCGCACACGGCGGTCGCGGTAGCGGCAAGTCGCATTTCTTTGCCGAGCAGCTAATCATTCATTGTCTTGAGCATCCCGGCTTACGCGCCGTGTGCCTGCGTGAAGTTCAGCAGTCTTTGAAACAATCTTCCAAGCTTTTGCTCGAAGACAAGATTGTCTTGTTCAGGGTGGGAAACCAGTTCCGTGTGCTGGAGGATCGTATAGAGACGCCCGGCGACGGTATCATTATCTTTCAGGGCATGCAGAATCACACGGCCGAGTCGATCAAGTCGCTGGAAGGTTACGACATCGCTTGGTTTGACGAAGCGCATCGCGCTAGTAAATTCTCGTTAGGTCTTTTGCGCCCCACGCTTCGTAAGCAGCACTCGCAGTTGTGGTTCTCCTGGAACCCAAATAGTGATTCCGATCCAGTTGAAGAATTGCTGCGTGGTCCGGAGCGACCTAAAGACTCGATCGTCGTCGAGGCCAACTATTCCGATAACCCGTTGTTCCCCGACGTGCTCCGCGAGGAGATGGAGTACGACAAGCGCCGCGATCCTGACCGCTACGCCCATGTCTGGATGGGCAAGTACCAAGTGGCGAGTGAGGCAAGAGTATTTAGGAACTGGAGGATCGAGGAGTTTGAGACGCCGAGGGACGCCAGGTTCTACATGGGAGCTGACTGGGGGTTCGCGGTCGACCCTACAGTGCTTGTCCGCTGTTTCATCAGCGGTCGCACCTTATTTGTCGACTTTGAAGCTTGGAAGGTTGGCTGTGACATCGACCACACTCCGGCGTTGTTCGCCGGCGGCAGCAGCGAGTGGCAGAACCCGTACGGCTGGCAGGGCATCCCCGGCGCGCACGACTGGCCGATCATCGCGGACTCGTCTAACCCGCAGGCGATCAGCTACCTGAAGCGCTTCGGCTTCAACATTGAGCCGGCAATAAAAGGTGTAGGAAGCATTGAGGAAGGAATTACGTTTCTAAAAAGCTACGATATTGTCGTGCATCCTAGGTGCAAGCATGTTGCTGATGAGCTGGCAACGTATAGCTACGAAACCGATAAGAAGACTGAAGAAGTCTTACCCAAGCTTGCGGATAAGAAGAATCACTGTGTGGCAGAAGGCACACTGGTGACTTGTGAGCGTGGCGATGTCCCTATCGAGCAGGTGACGACTAAGGACAGCGTGTTGACGCGTGGCGGTTACCGGCGTGTGTTGTTTGTTGGGCAGACTGACGTCCAGCGTGAGACGTTGTTGGTTCGCACGACCGCTGGATCTGTGCGCTGTACGCCGGACCACAAAATTTACACGAGTAGAGGGTTTACGCGGGCTGATGCACTAAGCGGCGAGCTTCGAAGGTTGATGATGTCGAGCGAATCTGCGTTGAGTGTGATAAACATTTCTGGCGGAACAAGTACACACAGACACAAACTTGTTCACGGTCGTGTGCTAACCGTTACCGATGGCGGCATCGCCGAGCGGGTTTATGATTTGACTGTTGAGGGTGACCACGAGTTCTTTGCTGGTGGCGTGCTGGTTCATAATTGCATAGACTCGCTGCGCTACGCGGTGGAGAACGAGCGCCGCGCCACCTACGACAGCTCGCTTAGCTGGGTAGGATATCCCACGATCGAGGAGCGCAAGAAGACGGGAGAGCTGGAGGACCCGACCGTGCCGCCGCACTTCGTGCCGGGGCGACTGGCCCGCATCGACTGGAACGCAAGAGGACGTTGATGACGATGAAGTCGCGCACTCCTGAGCGGGTAGCAGCATGAACAAGCACGACCACGACAAAATCATGGACCTGTGGGTCAACGGCATGTCGTCGCGCGAGATCGCGGACATCATTGGCTCATCCATAACGGCGTCACTGGTTTCCAGCATCGTCTCGTCTCACCGCCAGGATGGCGATCTCCGCGCGCTGCGCTGGGACGATCCGCGCCGCAGGGCCGGCGTCAGGATCGCGGAGCTAGGCTCCACTCCAGTTAACCCAGTAGGAACGAGAGAGCGCCGCAAGCTCGATGCCAACTCCGTGGGTAATGATCTGCCATTCCCGTGTGACCGCCCGATCAACGTTGGCTACTTGGACCGGCTGCTGGAGAAGCTAATCGAGGTGCACGGCGAGCCGCGCGAGGACCTGTTTGCAGGCGCGTGACTACTAGACAAAAAATGGGAAGAGGTGTCATGATTGTGGTGCGCCCCCGGCAAGCTATCCTGTGGCGAAGGAGAAGAAGCATGTTCGACAGAGTAGCCGCCATCACATTTTTCTTCATACAAATCGCCCTGTGCGGGTACGTGCTGTATTGCTTAAGAGGCATGTATTCATGATTGTGGTGTCGAAGCGAAATCTAGTTGCGCTGCTCGGCCTCGCGCCGATTTCTGTGGCAGCTGCTTCTATACAGCCGGAGAACTTCAACCGCAACATCGGCGACAGCCCGTCTGACCAGCCGTCGCCGGGTGTCAGCCACCTGCGTGTCACCAAGTATGATCCAGAGAAGATGGCGCAGACGTTCGAGAAGCTGGCGCATGAGATCAGGACGAAGGGCGTCGCGATCAGCCGCTTCCATATCGGTTGCACGGCTGTGGGGGACGACCACTCAGACGAGCACGTCGTCGAGCTACCGGCGACTTGGACGCCGGCGCAGATGCGCGAGTTTCATCGCTGGTGGCGCGACACGCCACCTGGACCTGGGCGCGTGCTGCCGTGCGGTGCGCGGATAGTCCGTGACTACGACGGCCAGTGGCTGACGCAGACGCTGACCATCGACCTTGAGATGCATCACAAGGACGAGCCGGCGTGAGCTTAGAACGTGTAGACATCGCCGGATCCGTCAAGTGCAATATCCCCATTGGTACAACGTCGATGTTCTTAAGCAGATTGACGCACTGCTCCATCCCCCACCTGCGGTATGATCGAATGTGGACCATCCTGATCGTCGGCTCCGTCATCACAACCGGCCTGCCGTTCAAGTACACGAGCGACGAGCAGTTCAAGACCGAGGTCGAGTGTCTGGAATACGTGCACGAGCGCGCCGCTGACATGTCGTTCATGGTGCGCACGCTGCTGCTACAGGACGACGGCCTGACGATCAACATCAGGTGCGTGGGCGAGAACAATCGTGTTCAGGGGAGGACAGCGTAATGACACCGCAAGAGCTAACCGCAGCCGAAGCCGCAGAGGATTCCTACTGGGGCTTTGAGGACGCCTTCATCCCGCGCGGCGCCATCGAGGGCATGGCCGAGTGCGTCGGCGAGGCCGCTGACGCCGCGACGCCGCAGACCGCGCCCGCCCGCTTCGCTGCCGGGCAGGCCGCGCTCATGGCCGAGGCGATTAAATCAGGTCACGGCGATCAGATGACGCAGACGATGTCGGCAGCGATCACGACGGCGGTGCTGGTGGCTGTGGCGCAGGTCAGGGCACAAATTAAGCAAGCAAAGAGGTAAACAAACATGCAATCAGTTGTCACCATCGTGGCGATGGTCTTCTCATTCCCACACAACTACGTCTCCATGGTCGGGTCGTTTCCTAATATCGTCGCCTGTGGCGGCGGCGGTGCAGACCCATGTTGATCCTGGTAACTGGATCGAGTGCCACATGATGTCCGGCAAGACGCTGAAGTACAAGACGAAGCCGGTGAAGAAGTGATCTCCAGCCGCGTCACCGGCTATTTGCTGTTCATCGCCGTCTGCGCCGTCGCCATTGTCATCCTGCTCGGCGTGGTGATGATGCACGGCGCGCAGGCTGCTGAGAAGCCGCTGCCGTGTCTGACGACAGAGATCGTGCTGCATGACATCCTGGGCAACGCCGTCGTAGTCAACGTCGAGCTGATCGAGATGCGACGCGCGTTCTCCCACGTGATGGGCGATCCTGACGGCGCAGCTACGACGATCTACTTTAGCAGCGGCAACCACGCCGCCGTCAAGGAGAGCATCGCCGAGATCAACGAGATAATGGGGAGGAGACAATGATCAGGTTAACAGACATTCTTGCAGCTCTCTTGCTAGTCATGTTTGCAAGCAGCGCGTTAGCCGCCGACGACACCGCCAAGAAGAATAAGCAGGGGTGGTTTCTGATCGTGCCGGTCTACAACTGCGGTGAGTGTAAGGAGCGCCAGATGCGCATCATTATGCCGTCCGTCGAGGTTTGTCGCGAGGTTCGCGATCTGAACTCCGGCATGGTCTGCGTGATGCAGGATGACACGAAGGCCAGCAAGCGCAGGGACGACGATTAGGATGACCGTAGAACTAACCCCCAGCGATTTTCTCGATACGTCCGAGGCGCTGCGCAAGATCGCGGCGGCGATCAATGCTGGTGGTGGTGGCGTCACCCCAGCAACAGATAACATGACGTTCTATGTCGATCCAGCTTCAGGGTCAGACACTAATCCAGGAACTTCAGGTAGTCCGTTCAAGACGATCCAACATGCGTTGGACCAGGCGCGAGGTTTTGACTACCAATATAAATACACCGCTGCCGTCCAGCTTCTTGATGGCGTTTATAACGAGGCCAATCAGAACTGGTCTAGCAATTCCCTACCTGGAATTGCTATGCATGGGATAGTCAATGCCGCGCTTTTTGCTAATCTTGCCCCGTCTGTTTCTTTGATTGGCAACCCAACAATCCCCGGTAATGTTGTTCTAGATTTTAGCGATGGCAGTGGGTCGCTTTTCATTTTTTCTGGTTTACTTAATGTGTTGGCCATTGGTGGATTCCATCTGAAAATATCTGGAGCAAATGGAACAACAATATTAATCAATAACTCTGTCGTAGAGATTGTCTATCCACTGGAAATTGAATTAATTAGCGGCGCTGGCGGCGCTAAAGTTTTTTCAGTAGAAGCTAGCGCATTTTTTGTTGGGGCTAATATTACGATAAGCGGAACCCCTTTGCCTGGGGACTTTTCAGGTTTTTTTTATATAGTTGGTCCCGCTTACGACACTGCAAATCTAATTATGGCTGGAGGCAACCTAGTCTTTGCAACCTCTATCGATTTTACATCTGGTAAATTTATAAGTCTGGACAGCCAGGCAAGTGTTACTATGGCTACTGCTAACATTGTTAACCCTTCCAACATCGTAGGTCCTGGGTACAACATAACAAATGGTAGTACGCTTTCCACCGATGTTGATCCGACAGCATTTGTTGGAACACAACCAGGTTTTATAGATTCAACAAGTTCATGGACTAACTATAATTGGAGTATTGGCTTGCCTCTTTTCGGTGGTGGACAAGCGTTTACTGTTGGCACCTTACCTGCAGGACCTGCAATCGGAATGCGAGCCTTTGTAAGCGATGCCCACAGTTCAGAATTTGGTTCTGCCCCAGTTGGTGGCGGTGGTGTGACAGTACCTGTCTTTTTCGATGGGACAAATTGGATGGTTGGTTAACTCAAAATAAGAAATAAGTTCGGACCCGCCTGGTGCGCTCGCCAACGGCAGCGTGTTGACCGAATGGATCGGTCTGGTTCTGGTTGTGGCTGCTCCTGTCTAATTTTCGCTCGCATTCGAACAGGTGTGTGAATACGGCGATGACCATTTGCCCGTGCTGCGGCAGTGAGATCGTCGGTGATCCTCTGATCGTCGACCTTGGCTCCAACATCGCCGCGTTCAAAGACAAGCATGCGCGGATGAGCCCGCATATGGCCGCGCTGCTGCACTCCTTGAACCAGGCCTATCCTGCGACAGTGACCTTCGATAAGCTGATCAGCGATGTTTACGGCGTTCTGGAACCGGACAGAGCCAAGGATAACGTTCGCCAGATAGCACATCAGTGCAAGCGCGCCATCGACGCGTTCGGCTTTCGCATCGAGGCGGTCTGGACGGTTGGCTACAAGCTCGTCAAGCCGCGCTGATTAAGCTCACTCTTCTGGTGTTATAACGGAGCAAGAAAATGGGCCTCATTCTTCTCATCATCGTCATCCTGGATCTACCGGCAAAGGGACTGGGCGTCATATCATATGCTTCATTTTAAGTCCTATAGGCGGTGGTCATGGGTAACAATCGGATATAAGATAAAAGGAGAAAATGCTATGCTCGGAACCATATTGCTTGTTTTTGCGTTTGTAATCATGTGCCTAGCGGCTGCCAACTGGCCTGCTGCGAATGCAGGGCGCTGGACGCTAGGTTGGCTGGCGCTGGCTTTCTATTTCGCCTCGATACTTTTCGGCGGCGGATCAATCGAGCGCTTCTTCCATTGATGGATCGCTATCAGATAAGCTTCGTCGTCATCGTGCCGATAGTCGTCGTGGCGGTGTATGTGTTCATGAGGCTGACGGATCGGTGGCCGAAGCCAGAGCGACGGTGTAGGATGAGACGACGCAGATCTGCTACGGCACTGGGCTGGACGGTCGTCCTGCTGGCGATCGCCTACGCTGCCTATTTTCTGACCATGGGCAGCGGCATCCTGTGGACATGCAAGGGAGATGACTGCGGGGTCGTTCGATCGGAAGAATGAGGCATGCTTATCCGGTTGCCACACATAAACGCTAACACCTACTAGCTGTAGAGGCACGAACAATGAGCAATAGCGGTGATCTTAGGATGCTTGGAGTATGTGACGGCTTCGCACATGCCATCGTGTACCTACGCCGAGAGATGGGTGCGGTCCGCTATCGTCCAATCAACCCGCGTCATGTGCGGCGCATTGCCGCCCGCGAGGCGAAGCTAAGACCGTTGCGTGAGATCGAAGCGTGGCTTGTAAAACAGCACACGAACACAAAGGCAGCTTATGAAAAGTCGAGAGAGCCGCGACCACAAGATGCAGTGCCGTGTGTCTAAACCGGATAAGCATAGAATGAGGGATAGGAGACGGGAATGAACTTTCACGTTGGACAGAAAGTGGTTTGTGTAAGCGATGATTTTGTCGGGAAGTGCGGCGAGATTTTCCCCGTCGTCGGCGGTGCCTATACAATTCGTTGCTTTGATGAGCCAGAACCGGACGGAACGACTTTTATCTTTTTGGTCGAAATTCTTAATATAGCAGACGAATATGATGATGACGACTTCGGCGAATGTTCATTTGCAACTGAATGTTTCCGACCGGCCGTCGAACGCAAAACTGATATCTCGATCTTCACTAACATGCTGAAAGACGTGCGCTAGAAAGAGCCCGTTTAATGACAATTGCGGCCAGCGGTTCTCCGACCCCCAGCCGCATAGGCGGCGCCAGGTGGTCCCCCTCATCCCTCGCCTGGCGCCGCTGCCTCTTTATAAAGGAATACCCCATGCCAGATGACAACATCGCAGTCCTGCAGAAGATTCTTGGAGTGCTGAATACTGGCGAGTCCAACCTGGACAAGCTGCTGAGCTGCGCCGTGATTGGGTTGACGTCTGCTGCGGAGTTTGAGCTTGTAGAGCTGCAGTCGCAGCAGACGCCGCCGCCAGTGAGCGGCACTCAGTATGCGCGTGCGGCGTATGATGCTACGCTAGCTGCGTGGGGCCGTCGCGGGAGCCGCCACGGCGGCAGCCTCACGGGGTTCTTCAACGAGGTGCTGCTGAACCAACAGCAGATGATGTCCCTTCTCAACCAGATCTTAACCCAGGAGAATGCAATGGCCGTAGACCTCACTAGCCTGACTGCCGAGGTGGCGAACAACACCACCGTCGACGGAAGCATCGTCACTCTCATCAACAACCTGGCGACGCAGATCGCCGCCATTCCCAGCACGGATGCCGCCACCCAGACCGCGCTCACGGCCTTGGTGACGACGTTGCAGACCAACGACGCGGCCATCGCCGCGGCGGTCGTGGCCAACACGTCGGCCGCGCCGACGCCGAGCCCTGGCTCAGCGCCGGCCTCTGGCCAACGTCGCCCCGGCGAACGCCGGTAACTTCCCACCCACAACTCAAAGGAGTAACGACAATGTCTGTACATGATTCTGGCCCCGGCACCTATCAGGGCAAGCCCATCACCATCGTGCGCAAGGCGGAGCAAGGCGCACGATGGTGCGACGCCAAGAAAGACCAGGTCGTCATCATGAAGGACGGCAAGGAGCAGACCGTCAACCGCGCCGACGTGGCGTAGTATGAAGTCGCGTTTGTTGCTTACCGCGTTAGTGCTGGCTTGGGCGGCTAACCCCGCCCTCGCCCAGCACGGCAGCGGCCACGGAGGTGGCGGAGGATTTTACGGAGGTGGCGGCTTTGGGCCTCACGGCCCAAGCCCAAGCCCAGGTGGTGGAGGCGGCGGCTTCGGGCCTCATGGCCCTGGCCCAGGTTTTCATCCTCGTGGCTGGGGCGGTATGATCCCCGGCTACGGTTGGTACACCTGTCTCGATCCGCTCGACCCCTACTACTATCAGTACTGCTACTGACAAGCCGTGATGCCTATCCACGTCACGTGCTGTGAATGTGAAGGTGAGACGTGGTTTGATGGCGCCGGTAAGGAAGTCTATCAGTCAGAAATAGGGGCGACACTTTGAATCTGACCTGTGAGGAAATGGTGAAGCTCGGCTTACGCACGGTGGAAGATTGCCATCATCATTATTTTGTCTCCGGTGCTGTGTTCATCGTAGGGTTGTTGGTTTTTGGTTGCTTTGTTATGGCGATGAAGGAATAGGAGCCATCGTTGGCACGTACAGGACTACAGCGGCTTGATGCAATAATCCCCGCAATAGAACGCGGTGAGTCATTCGAAAAGCGCATTCCTGCGGCTGGCACATTAATCGACTACGCGGACCTCATGGCGGAAGCTATAGCGATGGCCAAAGATGCCCGTATGGCGGAAGCTATAGCGATGGCCCAAGATGCCCGTAGCCTAGAAACGGTCGGCCGCAACGGCCGCAAGGTAATGTCAGTTGAAGAATTAAAGGCCGCTCATTGTATGAACGTGGCTCGCATCTCATATCTTGCCGCTAAAGAGCGGTTGGCGCATGGGAACCAAAGAAGGCGCACGAGAGGAAAATTTGCTTAACGCGATCCGCGCAAGGAACTTAGAGGCCAAGCCCTATGGCGGCATCTGTCCACCGACCTCTGAGCAAATTTGCGCCAGTCCGATTTGCCCACGCCGTCCACCATTAGGATATGTTCCTCCGCAGACAATGCCTTGAAGAAATAGGAACGGTTATGGCCCCTAGCGAAGTTGCAAACGAGCTGATGATGATGGCCGCAGGGCGATCCGTCCAAACCCAATTTGGCTGGTCGCATCCTGATTGCGAAGTTCTAATGGAGGCCGCGCGACTTATCCGCTGTGAGCCCGAAAAGATTGATGTTCCGCCAGAAGCCGTTGCATGCTGGGCAATGGGCTGGCGTGGTCCATGAGCGCTGGCTCAGGAAACAAAGCCGAGTAGGAAGGATGCAAGCGGCACTCTCGTAATAGGGAGACCAGCCGCATGCCGGTGGAATTCCGGTTCAATTTTTCTAACGAGAGCTTTTGTGGCCGAAAAATTCCTCCTTGACAGAGATCACGCCCCCCGCTAAGAGACTGGCGCGATTCACTCCCACCGTGCTGCCACTGCCCGGCTCGCGCATCTGCGACCAAAGGCGAACTGGCGAAAGCCGAAGCGAGCCGAGTAGGAAGGATGCGAGCGGCACTCACAGGTAAAGCGCGACGGGGATCAAAAATTGTCCCTCCGCCGCGTGACGCCTTAAGGAGACCAGCCGCATGCCGGTGGAATTCCGGTTCAATTTTTCGAACGTGCGGAATAGACGTTTCCAAAGACCGGCTGCTACTCACGGGTGCCGGCGGTTCAATCGGTTGCCATACATCGACGTGGGGACCTGACCATGTTTCAATTTCTCATTGACTCCGCGTTCGCCGGTATCTGGGCGGAAGTTTGGACGCTCGGAGGTTAGCGTTTTCTGGCGTCACGTATCCGCCGGGCGCACGCAACGGCCGAACTGAAAAGCAACGCCGCAGTAATCAGGAGAAATTTCTTCAGGGCGGTAGGATTTGAACCTACGACCCCCGGAGTCCGGGTCCCGGGTCCGGTACTCTACCAGCCGTCGCCGCTTGGCCCCGCCGAACTGTCGAGTCAATTCAACAAGTGGGCCGAGCAGGTCCCGTGGCTACGTGTCCCAGCTCGGTGCCAAGGAAGCTAGAGCACAGGACCGCGCTGCTGGGATGACACCGGCGCAAAGAGGGGCGAGCACGCAGGTGCTTCGCTCATGCGAAGAAGAAAAAAAGATGACTGGCGCGCGGGCCAAGCGGCGAGCCATAATCGCGGCCGTCTTCTTCGCCGGCCTCATGCTCGGCGCGTTCCTGTCGGAGGTTCGGCAGGAGATAGCCCACCACATTCACAGGTCGGGAGATAGCGCATTTATCCCTTGACAGCATTTACGGGTTGCGCGCATATGTTGGAGTCTTGGAAGCCCCTGCCCGGCCCGATGCCCTATTGGGTCTGGCAGAAACGGCGAAACGAGATGCGGGTCACGGACCTGATTCGCAAGAGCGTCGTATTTATCGGCCATCGCGGCGTTGACGACAGCTTTTGTCCAGACGGCACGGGATTTTTTCTCGTCCTTCAGGCTTACGAAGCCTCATTCCCCTATATCGTCACCGCAAAACACGTGATCGATCAGGCGGCAGGCGAAGAGCGTTTGAACGACATCTTAATTCGAGTGAATACGACGGCCAGCGACGTCGACTATATTAAAACCAAGATAGCAAAATGGCATATGCATCCTGACCATCTAGAAGAGGGTAAAAAGCGAAAATACATTGACGTTGCGGCGTATAGCGTCGTCAACTACCGCGACTGGGCTAAAAGCGATCTGCATAAGTATGATTTCACTTTCACCATTGAGGAAGATGTCTGCACCGATGATATCATTAAGAAATACGCGATTGGGCTCGGGGATGAGGTGGTGATACCTGGGCTTTTTCTTTCACACATCGGCACCCAACAAAATATTCCGGTTGTGAGAACTGGAAACATTGCGGCCGATCGGGGCGAGCACATTCCTACAAGCTACGGTCCAATGGACGCCTACCTCGTGGAGATGCGTTCAGTTGGAGGGATCAGCGGGTCGCCTGTCCTCACTCAAATGGCTGTTCGGCCAGAATCCCTGCACCCCGGAACTGACATCGAAACCACGCTAGAGAAATCCGAAAAAGCTCATTTTCTGTTGGGATTAGTGCACGGGCACTATACTATCACCGCGCAAGAGGAGTGGGTTTTCAAGACGAACCAGCACGTTGGCAACATCAATGCTGGTATTGCGGTTGTCGTTCCCTACTCCAAGATAATGGAAACGATATTGCAGTCATCAACCTTTGGTGAGGGCCAGGAAATGGCAAGGCAGTATAGCGAAGCTGTGAATTCCCGCTCGAAAACGGTAGCAGACAGTGCCAAGCCTACCTCCTCCTCTTCTTCAACTCCTTCGGACGACGACGTCAATCCACGTCACCTAGAGGATTTCACACGTCTTGTAGACGTGGCAGCGCGAAAGCGACCACGAGGCGATCAAACATAGCATGCTTATCCGGTTTCAACATGCAGGCTCTAGGGATTGACGGGTGCCATGACTGACATTCGGGTGCGTCCACTCGCCGCTATACAGCCCGTCATAGGTCGGGCTTTCCCCGTTTGCGCCGATGCCCAAGAGCGAGCGGAAGGCGTTGAACGGGTAGAAGCGGCGATTGAAACGGAAGGTAAATTCATTGAGGTAGGCTTGCAGGTGCTTAGGCTCGATGCGCCCGTGGTGAGTACCTTGCAGCCAAGCCTTGAGGTTGCTGAAAACAAGGTGAACGATAGGCAGGTATTCTTCGGCCACCTCGGGCTTGTTCGACTCGACAACCGGCATGTGGGCGTAGCCGCGATCAGCCAGCGAGTTGTAGCCGCCCCAAGCGTCGGTAACGACCATGTTGGACGTAGGATCGACCGCTGCCTCTACAAAGCCGCACAGGGACTTGGCGGTACGGTCGGGGACAATTTCCAGCCTGAGACGGCCAGCGTAGCGCCCGCCACGCCTTTCGGGCTTGTCGCCCTTCTTGGGCGGTCTGGTGCGAACCTCGACGGCGGCGACCACAAGCGTCTTTTGGTCGGCATGTGGGCCTTTGCCCTCCCCGCGCAGCACGCCGCCGATATAGGTTTCGTCGATTTCAATATGGTCCCGGCCCGAAATGCTGCCGCCGATCCGGTCGCGGTCTTGGCGCACCATACCGGCGCGAAGCTTGTGCAGGATGCCAAAGGCAGTTTCATACCGGGTCAAGCCAAGCTGGCGCTGGAATTGAACGGCAGACAGGCCGGGCGTCATGCTGGAAATGAGGTAAGCGCCCCAAAACCAAGTCGTCAGCGGTGTATGGGTGCGCTCCATGACCGTGCCGACCGTCAGAGAGGTTTGCTTACGGCACTTCCGACACGCCAGCACAAGCGGGCGTTTGGCAATGCGTACAGGCTCGCCACGGGCTTTGCAGTGCGGGCATTGGAAGCCGTCAGGCCATTTTGCGCCTTCCAGATAGCGACCGCAGGCCGCGTCGTCCGGGAACAGTTTTTGGAACTGCGGCAGGGACTTGGGGAAGGGCAGGTGTTCCCATTTGTGAATGTCGTGGGTCATGTGGCTAGTAGAATTTCCGTTCAAGATAAATCTCCCCGTCGAAGTGATCAAAGGGACAACACTCAAGCTCTTTGTCGGTCGTCTCCGGGTCAACAAGACCATCGCAAGCCCATACACCATGGCCCTCATATTCGAGCGTGCCGCCGCATACAGGGCATTTCTTCGGAACAAATCGTCCGTTGTTATCTCTCGGTGATAGGGGCGTCAGGGATTTAGGGAAAGGCAGTTTTTCCCAGTTGTGAATGTCGTGGATCATAAAATGCGCCTCTTATTTATGGTCAATGCGTTCAATCTCAGCGACGATCAAAGCGCCAGCGCGGACAAGGTTGCGGCGGCGTCCTTTTGGTTTCCACCAACTTGCATCCCACGGCCATTGAGCCAGCTTAATGCCAAGCGCGTAGCAACCTGCTGCGCGTGCCAATTCCCCGTCAATGTGTTTGGCGTCATGTTCGGGCGTCCACCCCTCGCCTTCAATCTGGCGCTTGCGTTCGGCAGCAATTTCATCAATCGCGCTCATGGCTTAGGCCCTAATCATATCGGCTTTAGAAATTTTCAGACCTTGGTGCCGGGCGATTGCTACCCCGCGCTCTTGGGCGGCCTGACGACTTGTATAGCCGTGGTCGGCATATCCATTTACCACCACCCCATAAAGCGTTTGCCCCGTCGATTGTGGAAGTTCCACGATCTGAATTTTGGCGGTAGCCGGGTTGGTTGGAACAGAGTTAACGCCGACTTGATGTGAGGCTCCGGCACCTATCCGTTTGGCAAAGCCCCGCGCGGCCTCCTTAGTGAAAACTCCGCCCCGGCTTTCGCTTCCGTGTCCTTTTGCGTCTTTCATGGAACTCTCCTGTTATTTCGTCTGTTAGAACTGTAAACGCGCCGATGACTACCAGCGCGATTATGATGCCGACCCCCCAAACTAGGCCGCGCGGGAGCAGAGTATTTCCAACCCAAATTAGATCGCCCATTGGCCACGCTCCTATTTTAGAAAGCGTGTGTTGTACCGAAACGAGCAATCGGCCTCTATCGGCATGATGTAAGTCCCGACGCTCATCAGCCAGCGCCCGATATAAAATCTCAGTCGTTTCACGGTCGCTCCCTTTATTGGCCCGTTTTGGCCTATGCCCTTATCTAGCACAGGTGGGTGCATGTGTCAAGCGGATAAGCATAAAACATAGGGAATTCCGCTATCCGACCTTCCGAATGATTTGGTCAGTCTCGGCGATCTTGAACGTGTTGGCATCAATCTGATTGACGTGCGACCCGTCGTCTAAGAGCAAAAATTGCCGCGGGCCGCCGGGCCGCATTGGTTGGATATATTTCCTGAAACTGCTTAAAGGTGTGTTTGGCCATGACCATGACCCCTATTTTTATTGGAATGTCGGCTGCTTCGCGTCAGCGGAAATCAATTCTAAGACGCCTTGGAGTTTTGCGGCTGCCGAACGGTTCGCGAGCTTTCCAGTTCTCAGATTGGCTTCTATTGCCGTCCGAAGCATTTGTTCTGCCTCGGACTTCGGCAAAAGCCCGTTCTGGACCAAAGTCCAAAAAGAGAGTTGCGGGAGCATATAGGCCGCGATAGCGGTTCCTGATACGTCGTCAATCGGACTGAGTTTGGCCATAGGATTATCCCCCTACCTGCGATTGTGGGACCGCGCCATCTACGACAGCTCAGCGCTACGAGATCCGCTCTGTGACCAACAGCCTGCAGTACACACCAGGCGACTACTTGGACACGCCTGCGGTACAGGCGCTGATCGACGACGTCAGGTGGGGCGTCACCATTATCGCGCCTAACTTGGCCATTCCATTCGTGCCGTCATCGTCATGATGGAAGTATTAACCATGATCGTCGTCGCCCTGGGCACCGAGCTGGTGATCATCAGCATCGTCGGCTGGGCGCTGGAATCCAACACGGGTTAGATGATGGGTAAGCTGACGCTGTTCCGCGACAACCTCGTCAACTTCGTGACGGGCCTCGGCACGTGGAAGGACCCGTCAGCAAGCCTGCGCTACAATTTGAATTTGGTCCAACGTGACCAGCTGGAGAACGCCTACCGCAGCGACTGGATCTCCAGGCGGCTGGTTGACGCGCCGGCCGACGACGCCGCCCGAGAGTGGCGCCAGTGGCACGCGTCCCAGGACCAGATCGAGGTCATCGAGGACGTCGAGCGCGAGCACAACATCCAGAAGAAGCTGCGGCTGGCGCTGATCCGCGCCAGGCTGTACGGCGGCGCCGGCATGGTGCTGGGGGTGGACGATGGTAAGCCTGCGGAGGAACCACTGGACATCGACGCCGTCGGCAAGGACGCGCTCAAGTTCGTGGTGGTGATGAACCGCTACGAGCTGGCCGCGGGACCTCGCATCTACAACGTCGAGTCGCCGTGGTACACCTACCCAGAATACTTCACGGTGCAGTCGCCGCTGTTCGGCTTCTACGGAGAGAAGGGGAACAGTCAGCCCGAGAGCTGGCAGGGGCAGGCCGGCGATCCTGCGCGGCAGGAGACGCCGCAGTCAGGCATGGTGCGCATCCACCCCAGCCGCGTGGTGCAGTTCGCCGGTGCCGAGCTGCCTGACTGGCGGCTGGTGCCGCTGGGCGGCCTGTGGGGTGATAGCATCTTACAGGCGGTTGAGGACATCCTGAAGAAGTTCGGCATGACCGTCGGCGGCCTGGCCGCCATGGTCAACGATGCCAAGATGGACGTGGTCAAGATACCAGAGTTCAGCAAGAAGATCTCCACGGCCGAGTACGCCAACCAGCTGATCGGACGCTTCAGCGCTGCCAACCAGGCCAAGTCTGTCATCAACACGCTGGTCCTCGACACCAACGAGGAGTGGGAGCGGGTGCAGACCAACTTCGGCGGCGTGCCGCAGGTGTTGGAGAAATTCATGACGCTGGCCTGCGCGTCCGCCGGCGTGCCGTTCTCACGGGTGTTCGGCCAGCAGAGTCGCGGCCTCGGCGGCAACGAGCACAGCGGTGCCAGCAGCGACGTCAAGAACTACTACGATATGATCGCTGCGGACCAGAAGAATGTCTACACCCCGGCGCTGGACACGCTCGACCAGGTGCTGCTGCGCTCCGCGCTAGGCAAGTTCGACCCCAACGTCTACTACGAGTGGAACCCTCTGTCGCAGCCCGACCCCAAGGAGATCGCGGCCATCAGCTTGCAGAAGGCCCAGGCCACGCAGGTCTATATGACGGGTGGCTTGATCAACGAGGACGCACTGCGCGCCGCCGTAGTCAACCAGCTGATCGAGGACGGCGTCTATCCTGGGCTGGAAGACGCCATCGACGAGTTCGGCGAGGAGCCGGATGAGCCCGACGGCAGCTTCGACCCGCAGTCTGGTGCCCCCATCCCCGGCTCACCGGTCCAGGCAGCGATGGAACAGATGAAGGCGAGCGGCAACGGGGGCGACAAGCAGGTCGGTGACGCCAAGGAGCCGACGCGGCGGCCGTCGCTGATGCGAAAGCGCACGTATCGTGACTTCAGGAAGATGAGGGATAGCGCGGAGTACTTCGACCGCCTGTCACTTCTATCTGTTCGAGATGCTATCCCGCGCACGCTGTACGTGCGGCGTGACGTGCTAAACGGCGACGACATTGTGAAGTGGGCCAAGGCGCAGGGTTTCTCCACCACACTCCCAGCGGCAGCTATGCACGTCACCATCGCGTTCTCAAAGACGCTGGTTGATTGGATGAAGATGGGCAACGACTATACCGGGGACGACAGGGGTCGATTCACCGTGCCGCCCGGCGGAGTACGGCTGCTGGAGCGGCTAGGCGACGCCGTGGTCCTCATGTTCTCTTCGTCGCAACTGGCCTACCGCCACGAGGGCATGAAGAAAGAAGGTGCTAGCTGGGACCATCCTGAGTACCAGCCGCACATCACGGTCAGCTGGGATGTGCCCGAGGATTTTGATCTAGATGCTGTCGAGCCATACCGTGGGCCGATAAAGCTGGGGCCAGAGATATTCGAGCCGGTGAAGGAAGACTGGAAGTCGACCATCCACGAGGACGCAGCAGAGTGAGCGACGTATTCGACCCCTACGCGGTGCTCGACCCGCTTCGCATGGAGCGGCAGATCAATGAGCTGTCAGCCGGCGGTGGCTCTGGAGTCAGCGTCACTGACGCCGGCAACGGCAACGTCGTCGTCACTCCGTCGCCCGGCACTGGCACGTTCACGCTCGACGTGAACCCAACGCAGATGCACATTGGAGCTGTTCTCATAACGTCGTCTGCAGGAGGAGTTGGCTTGGCTGCCCCAAGCGGCGTTGCCGGGATAGCTGGGGAGATCGCTGAAGTGGTCGGACCGAGCAGCCAAGCACTTCAGATCAATAGCACTGGTATTATCCTGGTGGGGCTGCCGTCTTCTGACCCACACGTTCTTAATGCGCTGTGGGTTGAGTCCGGTGGAGCATTGATGGTGAGCGCGGGATGATGACCGAAGACCCCACTCCGAAGAAGCCCGGCAACATTGCCAAGCCGGACTCCCGGCCGCCGCCGACCCAGGGCGGCATCACGCCGACCACCAACGTCGGGGCCAAGCGCGTGCAGATCAAGCCGACGCCCGCGGCGCACGAGCCTCCGAAGCCGGAGGATAAGCCGTGAGGGAGCAGCAGACGCAGCAGCTCGCCTACGAGAAGTTCTGGCCGTCGGCGCGTATCCCCACCGGCACGGTGGGCCAGTTAGACGTGCGCTCTGGCCTGGTGTGGCCGTCTGGCGACTCGCGCTCGCCGTTCGCCACCTCCTCCGGTTACGTGGTGCAGAGCTGATGCTGCTGGGAACTAACCGGAAGCCGTTCTATGACCAGCGCAAGGTTCTCGTAGAGGACGCGCGCCCGCGCCCGTACGACCCCACCGGCACCGGCCCGCTGCGCGGCAAGTTCCGCAACGACCTTGATCGCCGCTGGGCCAAGCTGCGGCAGCTCGCCGTTAGCGCCTTGACCGACCACGGCATGGCCGACCCCACGGTGCAGTCGATCACTCACGCTATGCAGCTGGCGCAGACCGACAAGGTGCCGATGTTCACGCGGTGGATGGAGGAAGCAACTCGCCAGGTGATGACCAACGAGGACCGCTTCGTCAACATGTACATTTGGCGCGCGGGGGAGGCCGCTGATCCGCAACTGCCGACTAACAGTCGCGCCGCCAATGTCATGTCCGACCTCGCTTGCGCTGAGCTTAAAGGCATCTGCGCTGCGGTAGTGCAGCAAGCCACCAGAGTCGTGGCCAACGGGCTGCTGGCCAATAAGAAGCCGGCGCGGATCGCGCGCGACGTGGCGGCGATGATCAAGGCGGTCGGCGTTAGTCGCGGTCGTGCCCTAGCCAACTTCATGGTGGTGAAGGCTTACAATTGTGCGCTGCTGGACATGTTCCGCCGGCAGGGCGTCACGCACGTCGGAGTGATGGCGGAGAGAATTAGAGTTAAGCGCGGGGCGCACGGGCTGACGCGGGATGCCGACGTCGATCTCTCCACCGTCGAGGTGCTCACGGCTGGCGACGATGACGTCTGCCCTACTTGTGAGGAGATCAGCAATGATGGCCCCTACGCGCTGGACGACGCCGAGGGGCTGATCCCTGCGCACCTGAATTGTGTTTTACCAGGGGCTATTGTTGAAGGACAGGTTTTGGCGTCTCTAAAATCCTGGTATTCTGGTCCAGCTATTGAGATTAGTACGAGAGGTGGGAAAAGACTTAGCGTCACTGGTCAACACCCCGTACTGACATCGCTCGGGCCTGTTGTGGCTCAAGATATTTGCGAGGGAATGAAGCTTCTTTGCAAGAGTGAGGATTTTAGGGGTAGCTCCGTTGGTTTTAATGATTACTACAGTCCACCTCTTATTGAGGAGATATTTGATGCGCTTAGGGTTCAGGGATGCTGCCTTGTCCCCCCAAGCAGTGATGATCTCCACGGCGATGCGAGGCTTATCAATGGTGATGTCGACATTGTAGCGGTAGATTGGCGTTTGTTGCGTTACATCCAGTTTCAGTTCGCAAAGCGCGGCAGCAAGCTCATTCTCCCATTTACCAACATGGGACATGTGGAACTGCTTAGACTTGCTGCGGTGAAGCAGCTCCTTTCTCGACGCTTTGCGTCCTTTGGCAGCTTTCCAAGCTCCGGAGCACTGACGTCGGACCGCCCTGCGACCTTTTTTCTTGATCAGCCCCCATTTAAGATACTCAGCTTCGGAAGCGGATCTCAGTTTGATACCCCCTTTCATGAAACATTTGCCAAGTACCCCTCGTCCTATTCCAGTTTGATCCGAAAGGTTTTTCATAGAAGTTCCGGCCAAGTAACCATTGATAAGTTGACGAAGCTGTCCTCTCTTAAAAATAATCTTGGGTCGTCCGGGATTTCTAAGTACGTCCTTGAGCAGGCTGTAAATTTCTCTTCGAGGTATGCCCAGTTTTTTAGTGATCTTATGACCCGACAACCCTTGTTGATAGAGATGGATGATGTCGTTTCGGTCCGCAGCTTTAACTATGTGGGACATGTTTATGACCTCCAGACGTCTGTTGGATACATGATAGCACAAAAAATCCTTTTGTGTAACTGCCGCTGTGCGTTCGTGCCGGCTGAGGACTTGCGGTTCGCTCCGGTGCGCGACGCCTTCGACCCGGACGAGCCGCGTGATGAGCATGGGGAGGAGAGTGATGAATAATAAACTGATGAACGACACCTCGGCCGAGGCCGTCAACGTCGGCCTGGGCAAGCCGGCGCCGGCTCAGGTAGGCCCGGACCCGCGGCTGATCCACGAGCTGGCCACCTACGTCAGCAAGGTCGGCATCGGCGCCGACCTCAACGCCTTCATCGCTGCACTCGCAGTCGTGGCCGGCGGCATGATCGGCGGCTACTGCGCCACGGCCGAGGCTGTGGACAATACTATAGGCGGCCACAACGCGATCGTTGCCTCGCAGGCCCGGTTGCGCTGGCGCACTAACCAGGACGCCAAGAAGAAGGAGCACGATGAACGTGCCGCACAACAGCAAGAAAAAGTTCAGTAAGAACTTAGACGCCTCGTTTTCCTCCCTCATACGCCAGCTCGAGGACGCTCAGCAGGGTCTCAGCTTCGAGACCAGCGAGGAGAGCGAAGATGTCACCTGCCCACAGTGCGACACCGTCTATCCCAAAGAACAAGAACACTGCCCCAACTGCGGAGCGACGAATATGAGAGACCACTCTATCCAGATGTTCGACGCCTTCGTGGTTGACGGCGTGCGCAGGACAAGCGACGGCTACCTGACGTGCAACGCACGCGTGGCGCGCACCGGCATCCAGACCTACAAGGGCTCCGAGCTGGGACGCCCGGACCTCGGCGAGGTCCGCGTCTACCGCCCGCCGAGCGAGGTATTCAGCAAGGACGCCATGCACTCCATGGCGCACCGGCCGATAACGCTGAACCACCCCAGCGAGCAGGTCAACGCCGCCAACTGGAAGAAGTACGCGATAGGCCACACCGGTGACGAGGTGGTGCGCGACGGCGACGTCATCCGCGTGCCCATGGTGGTGATGGACGCCGCGGCGATCGACGCCATTGAGAGTGGCAAGGCGAAGGAGCTGAGCGTCGGCTACACCACTGACCTGAAGTGGAAGAAGGGAACCACCGACAAGGGCGAGACCTACGACGCGATGCAGACTGCTATCCGAGGCAACCACCTGGCCGTGGTGCCGGTGGCCAGAGGCGGCGACAAATTGAGAGTTGGCGACGATGACTCTGTGCAGGAGATCGACCCCGACTCTCTCCACTATCTCCGCGTCATGACCCATCACAAGTCGGCACCGGTAGTCAAGAAATTGGCGGCGGCGGACCTGAAGTCTTTGCTGACCACCAACTACGGTGACGCCATCGGCACGGCAAAATACGATGAGTATTGTGCTGGGCTTGATCTGGACGACGCCGCGGTCGACGACCGCGGGTTCTCTGAAGAGGACCGCAAGAAGCTGGCCAAGTCCGGCGCCGCGCTACCCGGCGGCGGCTTCCCGATCAAGACGGTGGAGGACTTAAAGAACGCCGTCAGGGCCATCGGCCGCGCCAAGGACCCGGCGGCGGCCAAGGCTCACATCATTTCTCGCGCCAAGTCTCTAGGCGCGACGAAGGAACTACCCGCCGACTGGGTCAAGTCGAAAACAAGCGACGCTCAAGAACAAGGAGAAAAAACTATGAGCGCTATCGTAACCATCGACGGCAGCCCGATCGAAGTTGCCGATGAGCTGTCTGCCAGTGTCATCCGCAAGCAGATTGCCACTCTGATCGCCGACAAGGCGGACCTGAAGGGCAAGCTGGACAAGGCAGCAGCCGACAAGGAAGAAGAAGATGAGGAGAAGGTCCGCGGCAAGAAGGCCGTGGACGCCAAGGACGGCGAGATCGCTGCGCTCAAGAAGCAGCTCGTCGACGCGCAGGCCGGGGCCACTCCGGCAATCCTTGACAAGCTGGTCAAGGACCGCCTCGCCGTGATCGACCGTGCCAGCAAGATCCTGGACAAGGCGTTCTCGTTCGACGGCAAGTCGAACTCCGACATCGCCCGCGCGGCGGTCGCCAAACACTACGGCGACTCATTCGTCAAGGACAAGTCGGACGACTACGTCGCCCCGTTGTTCGACGCGATCGACGTCAAGGATGGCGACAAGGGCCGCAATACCGGCCATCGCAATCTTGGACGCGCCATTGGTGACGCAGCCAGGCGGCATGGTAACAGCTCCGGAGACAGCAGCGTTGACGTCCGCGACGCGGCGTTCGCCGACATGGAGAAGGACCTCAACAACGCTTGGCGCCGCCCGCACGCCGCCGGCGGCGGCGACGGCAAGTAAGTAATTCCCCTGAAGGGCAAAGCACAAGGAGAACAATAAAATGTTGCAGCCCGCACCAGTCCAACAGTACTACAACCGCTACCTCACTTCTGGACAGAACGGCATGCCCGCGACGTCCACGGGGTGGGACATCGACACTCGCATCTGCGAGGATTACTCCGGGAACGGCATCGGCTTCGGCCTCGTAGTCTCGCAGGGCTTGTCGACCGACCGTGCCGCGGTGCTCGGGGCCCACGGCGGCACCCAGGCGCTCGGCATCACGGTCAGCGACATTACGCTGCCGAACGTGGTCTCCCCCGGTCCCGACCGCTACCAGAACACCGACAACATGGCCGTGGCCGTGCGCGGTGACTTCTGGGTCACGGCCGCCACCAACGTGACGGCAGGGTCGCCGGTGTACTTCGACCCGTCCACCGGGCAGCTCGGCGATACTGGCACGCTGCTCGAGGGTGCCATGTGGATGACGTCTGCCACCATCGGCCAGCTGGCATTTGGCGCGCAGACCGAGTCACCCAACTTGGCCGTGGTTCGCCTGGCGCTGAACACCGGCAACGTCAACACCTAACGCGTCTCGCACGCAACAACAAGAAAAGGACAACGCAGATGCGTTTGAACTTGTACGATGACCAGGAGGCGCTGAGCTTCCTCGTGTCGCAGACCACCTACATCGAGGCAGAGGTATATCGGATTCAGTACCCCGAGATCCTCTACAAGCAACTGGTGCCGGTCGACTCGTCCGCCAACGAGTGGGCGAAGAGCGTCACCTACTTCAGCATGGACAAGGTTGGCCACGCCGATTGGTTCTCTGGCCAGGCCAGCGACATGCGCTTCGCAGACATCAACCGCAACAAGTACGAGCAAGGTATCGAGATGGCCGGCATCGGCTACCGGTACACGCTCGAGGAGATCGGCGCCGCCATGATGGTGCCGGGCCTCAATCTTACGGCTGAGCGGGCCGAGGCGGCGCGCTTTGCCTACGAGATGTTCGTGGATCGGTTGGCCTACTTCGGTTCCACAACCAAGAACACCTACGGGCTGTTCAACGCCCCGACGGTGACGGTGGCAGAGGCGATCGCCGACGGCACCGGCAGCTCGCCGCTGTGGACCACCAAGACGGCGGACCAGATGATACGCGACGTCAACAACGCGCTGACGGCCGTGTACACCGGGTCGCAGACCGTCGAGCTGGCCGACACCGTGCTGCTGCCGTTGCAGGCGATGTCGATCCTGTCCAACACCCGCGTGCCCAATACCTACGGCAACGCGCTTGACTACCTGGCGAAGTACAATCAGTACACCTTCCTCACCGGGGCGCCGCTGACCATCCGCGGCATCATCGGTCTGGACACCGCTGGTCACGCCGGCCAGGGGCGGCTGGTTGCCTATCGTAAGGACCCGCGGGTGGTGAAGCTTCACGTCCCGATGATCCACCGCTTCTTGCCGGTGTGGCAGACTGGACCGATCACGTTCGAGATCCCCGGAATCTTCCGCGTCGGCTCGGTCGAAGTGCGTCGGCCGGCGGCGTTCCAGTATCTCGACGGAATCACGTCCAACTCGTAAGATCAAGAAGAATAAAGAGCGACGACGTGACACTCACGGGCCGCAGGCCCGCAACTTCTTGCGGTCCGTCTTTTTCATTCAAAAAACAAATCGGAGGCGAATTAAATGGTTATCATCAAGACTTCTACCTGCACGGTCAAGAATGTTTCTAAGCACACGCCGCGAGCCTTCTATGATGGCATCGACAATGCCAACAACATCAGGATAGAACCCGGCGAGATCAAAGAGAACTTGAGGCTGGCCGACACGGCTATCGAGAAGATGATCAAGCGCCCTGACGACTTCCTGGTGTCTGAGGTCAAGCCAGCGGCGCCGGTGACGACTCGCTCGGCCGTGCCGCAGCTGGAGCGCGAGGACGATGAGTTACAACCACCGCGCAAGGTGGCGAGATAGAAAAGGACAACGCCAATGGAACATACCGAGCGCGCCAACGCTGCGCATAAGCAGTATGCTACTGTAATTCGCGGTGCACCACTTTCTGATATGCTCGACCCAAAAGGTCGCTTCGAGTTTGAGTGTGTTGGTCCTGACGGAAAGGTGAAATGGAGCGACACCATCGACAACGTGGTGGTGACTGAAGGTAAGAATCTTGCCTTTAACACCATCTTTGCAGGATCGTCTTACACTCCTACTGGTCCGTATATGGGACTGATTTCATCAGTGGGTTACTCGGCGACGGCGGCTGGAGACACCGGACTTCAGATCAACGGCACCAACGGCTGGAAAGAGGCTGGTGGCGCAAATGCTCCGACTTACACCGGAAATCGTAAGACGTGCGTGTGGTCATCTGCCTCTGCTGGAGCCATCGCGCTGTCGGCTGCGTTGTCATTTGCCATCACCGGCATCGGGACTATCGAGGGCGCATTCATCCTTTATGGGAGCACGGCGATTGCCACTAAGGATGATGCTCATGGCACGATCTGGAGCGGTGGGGTGTTCGCTGGCGGCACTCGCGCGGTGCTGAGCGGAGACACTGTGAACGTCAGCTACTCTGTGAGCATGTAATTAATGTCAATCTCCACCTCTGGCGTCTTCCGCATCGGGGCAGCGTCCAGCGTGATGGCCGCCGGGCTAGCTGGCGGTGCGCCGATTTATTCGTTTCGATGGGGCGTACCAACGACGCCAAATTTGAAGGTGGCGCTACGACGGATACGGATCAGCGCTGGTGATACTTCTGCGGCGTTTACGGCTGGCACGTTCACCTTTCAACTGATTATCGCGCGGTCGTTCACGGCTTCGGACAGTTCTGGCACCGGGATCGCCCCGGTTAACAATGATGGCAAGCTAAACACGCTTTACGCCAAGTCGCAGATCGCCGATCTGCGCATTGCCAGTACTGCAGCTTTGACGGCTGGGACGCGGACGCTCGACGCCCAAGCGCTTTCGTCACTGACCACGAGCGATCAGGCAACAGCTGGCAATTCAATCTTAGCGCCTATCGATATGTTTACCGGGTATGCGGCCGGTGAGCAGCCAATCATTCTCGCCTCCAACGAAGGCTTCGTCATAGCAGCCACGGTGCCTGCGACGGGGACATGGAGCTTTTCTGTGGAGACTAATTGGGAAGAAGCGGTGGGATTCTGACATGACAGTAACAACGCCGAATACCTCCACCTCTGGTACCGTCGGTACGCCGTCACCGGCACCGATAGCAACTGAGTCGCTGGATAATTCAGTAGCAGCAGCAGCAAGCGACAATATTCAGTGGATATCGTTGGTTAATATTGCTGTGCAGATGCGCAATGCGTTGAACCTCATCGCGCAAGCTCTATCAGTAGCACCTGATTACAGCGGAAGACTTCGTGTTGTCCTTGATACCGGCGCAGGCCAGCAGAGTCTAAATATTGTATCCACTGTAAGTTCAGTTTCTAGTGTGGCTAAGTTAGGAAGCAGTGGTCCAGATGCAAGCACGATGACGACAGATGCAATGCAAAATGCTTGGGCCAGCTCGATTAATCCAACGATAACGAGAACCTAAAATGGTGCTGAACCTCAACTGGAAAGCTGGGCTTGACCGTTCGCCGTGGCGGCCGGAGGCACCGTGTATAGCTCTAGGTTCTGCTGGCACCGCGTTTATCTACGATCAAAGAAACAACAACACCAGATTGCCGTTTATTTTCTTCTATCGGTCTACCGGGATACTTGATGCCTTCAACACGTTCACAGGCGACTGGCTTAATGTAACCAGTTCTTTAACCCTCGCAACGGTTGGTGCCGGTTCTTGTGCAATTTTTCATCCGTCGCAAGGTCCCGGTGTTGGGACGCTTAGCGGTTCTGGTAGCATCGGTACTATCAGTGCGGGTTCGACCACCACCGTCACACTTTCGACTGTACTTCTTCAAGCCGTAGGTCTGAACCAGCTTGCTGATCGTGGTGATGGCATCGGTTTTCGCATGCGTGTCATTGGCATGTCGAGCGGCGGTTCTGGTCACACCAACGAAGTTACCATCACCAAGAATACGGCTGGGACGACCCCGACCATTACATTTACACCGGCATTGGACTTCACTCCGCAAGCTGGTGACGGTTACGAGATATTGTCGGGCAAAGTCTATGTGCTTGGCATAGGGGCCAGCCCAATTATTAAAATGCTAGATATCGGAACCGGGTACCCATCCAGTGTTGGTTTATCAAACACCAACTTGCCGACCATTGGCACCGACAGTTTTTTTCTTGCTACGGCAGAGGTCTATATTTCTAACGACCGCAATCCAGGCGACGGCTTCATAGACAACGGAGCAACATACAATCAGGCTGGGAACAAAGCCTGCTCGGTGACCGGGTCGCCTACCAGCATCACGATACAGGCGGCTGCGCTCACCAATCCAAGCATTCCGTCACTCGGAACCAACGAGTATCGCAACTTTCAGATCAGGATCGTGCAGGACGCAACCGCGCCAACTTCTGTTGGTCAGCGCCGTAACATCACTTCGCACACTTCTGGCAACACGCCGACATTCACTGTGCCTGCCTTCACTGTAACACCGAGCACGGCAGCGTTGTTCGTTGTCGAGCAGAACAATGATCGTTTGCTGCTGCGAACTTCTGCTTCTACTAACATGTACAACTACAGTATCGGCGGTAATGCTTGGGATGCCTCGACAACGTGGGCGGCTGGTGGCACCGGGAATGGCGCTGGAGTAATGATTGCGCCTGCCTTTGGCATTACCAGAGACCCCACTGGCAATCGTCTGCAAGGGCAGATGTTTGTCTTTACGGGTGGTAATAACGCTAACGTCGATATGTTTGATATCACAGCTGGAGCAACTGGAGCGTGGACTGCAGCAATTGCCAAAGGTTTTGGTGGCGCTGTCTTGTCGACCACCGGAACTTGCGGTTGCTATGACCCAGTGACTTTAGGTGGGCAATATTTTCATATTAGTACTGTGGCGGCTTCTTCGGCCGCCCGCATGTCCCGTTTCAATGTTCTGACGCAGACCTTCGAGGCAGGAACCTACATGCCGTATTTCTGCGGTTCCTCCGTTATAGGGCAACGAATGGCGATGAGTTATGTCTTTGACGGTGCCACAAAATTGGCGGTGCTTTATCAAGAAGTTGCCAACGCCATTCAGATGTTTTCGCAGCTCGTACCAATCTAGTAGGTTAAGATGTCACTGCTTTTTTTCTTTAATCAATCAAATGGAGCTAGCGCAAATACTTATGCTGTTTCCATTATTGAGGCAGCGTCGGCGACTGATAGTCTTGGGGGTTCCGCAGTTCAAGCCAACGCCATTATCGAGGTAGCGTCGGCCAATGATAATGTCAGCGACGTTGCAACACTGCCGATTGTAATTTCAGAAACAGCGTCGGCTGCTGACACAGCATCATCGTTGCTATCAGCCACCGACGTTGCGGTTGAAGCAGCGGCGGCTTCAGATGTCACGGATGCCGTCACCACACTGTTAGGTGTGGTTTCTGAAGCCGCCAGTGGTGCTGATAACCAAGACGCCTTGCTCAGTACAGTAGATGGCGTACTGGAGACGGCCTCTGCTGTTGACGTTATAGACGCTCTACTCAGCACCAGCGATGGTATTTCGGAATCGGTTGTTGGCGATGACAGTGTCACTGCTCTACTTTCAACGGCTGATACGCAGGAAGAGGTTGTTGGCGCTTTTGATGTTCTGACCGACACCGCTGTAGTGAGAAGCTCGATAGCGGAGGCAGCTGCCGTTTTTGATATGTCCTCGATTGGCGGGGACGTTTTGATGATGACGATCTCGGAGGCAGTGACTGCTTCCGACGCTGCCTCTGACATCGCCACGTTGCCAAGCACAGTCTCTGAAGTTCTTTTCGCTATCGAGAGCGAGAGCAGCTTAGTAACGGTCTCTGAAGAAACTGTTGAGGCCGCGTTTGCCGACGACCAGTCATCGGCGTCTGCGTCCGTTCGGGAGACCGTCAGCGAGGCGGCATCGGCCGTTGATACGTCATCGGCGTTGGCGATCCTGCCGATGGTCGTCGCAGAGAATGCCACGGCGCTCGACATCGCCCGCGCGGCTGGCGTCTTCGTTGTCAGCATCGATGAAGCAGCCGATGCCAGCGATAAGCAGTATTGGCCGATCTTCAATAGCATCACGCTCGACGGGGAGCGCAACCGGACCACATTGGCTGGGATGCGAGCGCAGACGGAAATGATAGGGGCGCGAGCGAAGACCACGCTCAAAGGTGCTGCACGCTCAAGTGTGACGCTCACTGGGAGGCGCTGATGTCCTGGCAGGATCAACCAACTGGACCGGACGTTCAGAACTTCTCGATCTCAGCGGGAAATCTATTTGAGGTGACTTTCGACTTTTCAGGCGTCACCGGGCTGGACAGCCTTGACGGCTATACGGTTTATTGGAGCGCCTACGAGGAAACCGTTGGCGTGCCTTTAGCTGGCGTTTCTGCTGTCATCACCAAGTCGTCATTAAGCGGCGGCGGCATCGAGCTTCTTGACTCGCCGTCGACTAGCTGTGTCATGACACTCAGTGGAATAGACACCGTTGGCTTGCTGCGTAACTACTATCATGAAGCGAGCATCGTCGATGCTGGTGGCAACCAAATCACGCCGACTACCGGCATCATGACTGTGCTCGGAACTGAAAATAGAGAATAGGGGAGGAACCGTGGATGTTAGACTTATCTCCGCCAGCATCGCCGCATACTACGCGGAGGTCGTGGCCGAACTGGCGCGACATAGTACTAATCCTGAAGATCGCGGCGCTCGTGTATCTAGTGAATTTCGTGATACATTTCTTTCTCATCGGGCTAAGCAAATGACACCGAAATTTCGTGGTGTCGGTGAGGCACTGAAGAAATTCCAACACAACTTGGATGCCGATGCCTCCAAGTTGATGGAGCGCATCGAGGGCGCAGACCACCGACGCGAGGCTGTCTTCACCAAGTCTCACGCGGCGCTGGCAGACGCGAACGCCTCGCTCGACGAGGTCGACACGTTTCTATCTGATCTTGAGAAGACCAACGCAGGCCCTCCCTTAGACGACTCGCCGCGCTCGTCAGAGGTGGCTCAGCGGCAGCGAGAGTGGAATGACCGTTGAACTTTTTCCCAGCGATTTTCTCGACACGTCGGAGGCGCTGAGGAAGCTCGCGGCGTCTATCAATACTGGTGGCGGTGTCAGTCTCACCGTCACTGATGGCACACATACTGTAAACGCGGCGGGGATGATCACTGTCTCTGGCGCAACAGTAGGTGGTACGTCCCCTAATGCTACGCTGGCGATAAGTGGTGGTATCACCGGAACGCGAGGACTTCCTGCCACTTTCGATTCAGCAAATGCGCTAGCCCAAGCAGCAACAGCCAACTGCCCGATCTATTATTTGAGCGAATGGATCGTCGGTGACGGGTCTGCTGATGATACTGCGGCTTTGAACGCCGCCTTTGCGCTCGCCGCCGGAGTTTCAACAGGAGCAACATTTATTCTGAATGGTATCTGTAACATCTCCGATACCATCGTGATTGGCGACAACACCGGCTCTGACGCTGCCCCAACTAGCTTCATCAATCTGATCTGTACCGGAGGTGCTGGGGCTGCGCCATTTCGCTGGAGTGGCCCTAGTGACGGACGCCCGGCTATTCTGTTTGCCAGGAACAAGTATTTCTACGTTCGCGGCCTCGGCCTACAAAACAACGGAGAAGTAGGTTCCTCGGTTGGTCTTCTGTTAGGTGGCAGCGGTGGTACGGATAGTGGGACCGCGACACTGGCAGCGGTCTTTGATAAATGCTCTGTTTCAGGTTTCAATACCGGCATTATAGACGGCAACTACGGTGGCAGTTCTGAGATACTGTGGAACAGTCTCAGTTTATATAATTGTAATACTGGATGGGTATCTGATGACTTCAACACACTCAATCATGTCTTCGTCATGCTCCAGATGGGTGGCTGCGGCGTTGGATTAGACAGTGGTGCCGGTGAGGGCTTCCACGTCTATGGTGGCTCATCGTCGCAATCATCGATTTGCGACTTCAACGTCCAATCGAATGGCGCTTGCGACGTGACTTCTTTCCGCAACGAGAACTCGGTCGGCTTTGTCAGGGGACAAGGCGGCTCGATCTTGCTCAAGAACTGCAACCAGAAGGCGTCTGTCCTCGCTGGTGATTTTAACGCTGCTGTTCCTGGCGGTGTATCCGTATCTGGTGTGTTTGACCGTTTGGTGATCGATAACTGCCAGTTGGACGGGTGGGTGTCGCTTGGTGCTCTAGGCGGAGCCAACTCGATAGCGATCACGAACTCGTTTGTCCAAGTTGACCCCAACAACAATATGCCGATATCATTACAGAGTAGTGACTTCGGAACAATAACCAGATTGTTTCTTAAGCACAACGAGAGCATACAGTCCAATCACATCAACACCAACGATTTTGACGGGTTCGTCACGGGCGGCGGCTTCAATGCGCCGACCCAAACGACGCTCCTTAGTTCTGTCATCAAGAAGGTTCAGCAGGACCAAACACCTATTATTAACTCCGGGCAGACCTACGGTGCCGACACCCTCGCCATGGGCTATGTCAGGCACCTTGGAGAGGGCCCCCTGCCTGGGATCACGACCGCGAGTGTGCAATCTGAGACGACCAGCGCGGCTACCTTAGCTGGTAGCAACATTCTGACGGTCTCAGCTGTGCCGTCTTGGTTGACGCCTGGGATGATCGTGACCGACGCGACGGCACCGGGCGCCTTGCCCTACAGTACTTCTGTGGACCACTTTAGTGCGACCGAGATTTTCCTCACTGCCAATGTGGTAAGCCCTGGAGTAGGTTCAGGTGACACGCTCAACTTCTACACTTCGTACGGCGTCTCTTACAGCGGCAACAATCTGCGAGTGTCAGGCACCTTCGGGTCAAGCGGGACGCTGGACTTCACGTTCACTAGAGATGTCACGGTCAACACTGGGACAGGTCAGAACAATGTTCTGGTGGCCGTTTCTGGTATCTTCATGCCGACCGACGTAGGAAAACCCATAGCCATTGCAGGTCATGGAAATCAGGCTTGGACCGACTGGTACGGTTACGGAGTGAAATACATCGATGCGACGAACCTGTTGGTGCAGCCAGCGGGTGGGCAAGCTACTCCATACGTACCTTCAGGTGTCGGCAACGCGACGGCGGTGATCGGACAGAACGAACCAGACGCAAACTACATTGTCGCCAGCATTGTGGGCAATGCTGCTGCCCCTGAAACTTATTCCATAACCGCACAGACGGCATCCGGCTTCACCGTGGCGTCGTCCAATGCAAGCTCGACAGCGACAGTGACTTTCCTACTGATCCGGTGAGCATACAAAAGATAATTGATTTAGGAAACTCAGTAACATGGTCACAGCAGTCGCCGCCCCGACGTCTTTCTCCATCAAGGCCAAGTTCCCTGAGTTCTCTGGTGTGCCGGACCCGGTCGTGGAGTTCGCCATCGAGGAAGCTAGCTTGGCCGTAGACAGCACGTGGCTGCCGAGCAATCAGCTCATGGCCATCTCGTACCTGGCTGCGCACTTTCTCATGATCTCGCTCTCCGCGGCCGAGTCCGCCAACGGGCAGATGGTGTCTAGGGAGGACATCGGCGAGATCAGCATATCGTATCGCTCCCCGGAGGCGCCGCAGGAGAACTTTGACACCGACTTATACAGCACCCCCTACGGCGTGCGTTTTGCTGATCTGCTTTCCAAGAACTTCCCGGCGGTCGCGATCATATGAGAGACTATCTACGCACTCAGCGCGTGGCACGCGGCATGATCTACCGTGCCGGCATGGCAGCTATTCTGCGACGTGCTGGCGAGCCGGATCGTCCCTGCACCGTGGTGATCCAGGACTACACGTCCATGGAGCGCATGGGCAAGATGTATGATCCGATCGACAAGAAGGCGCTGATCGCCGCCGACACCGTGACGCTAGGCACGCCTCCGGACCGCGACCTAGACGTGCTGATCACCTATCGGCAGCCGATGAGCAATCCGCCGACTGAGTACCAGAAGTTCAGGATCACCATGCCAGTGGTCCCTCTCAGCCCTGGCGGCATCGTGGTCTACTGGAAGCTGACCGTGCGCGGCAGCGAGCCACCGAGCCTAGCATGATCGACAAACGCGAGCTGATCCTGGTGCGACTGTTCACCCTGCTGGGAGAGCAGCCTGGCATCAAGACCGTGTACCGCAACGGCAGCCAGCTGACCGAGGCCGAGAAGCCTGGCGCCGTGCTGCTGGACGGCACCGAGGAGATACTGACCAGCCCGGCGCGGCGCTCTATCGTGCAGATGCCGCCGGCCGAGTTCGTGCTGCACCCGCAGATATTTGTCGTGCTGCCGATGGCAGACAACATAACGACAAACCTCAACGTCACCGTGCTGGGGGTGCCTCACGCCGCCACCGAGGTCGGTGGCCAGATGATGAGCCCGCTGGGGCCATTGATCTCTCAGTATCGTGCGGCAATGATCAGCGCCATCCTCAATGACCAGAGCCTGGTGGCCCTGGTAGGCGCCAACGGTCAGATCATCTACGAAAGGATGGAGACCGACATGCAGACAGGCAGCACCGTGGGCGCGCTAGGTGCGACTGTGATGTTCCAATTCGCGCTCACCTACGTCCTCAACCCAAGCCAGCTGTCTCAATAATAAGGAGCAAATCCAATGCCTGGCATCTTCTCGCCGTCAGTCTTCAACATCCAAGTACCGAAGGGCTTCGCGCTGTTCACCCCGCTGGGGGCGACGGTCGCCACCCACCTTGGCAACATGACCAAGTTCACCTACACGCCGGCGGTGGAGATCAAGCCGCACTTTACCGAGATGGCCGGCACCAAGCTGCAGGACTTCTCGGCCATCCTGTCCAAGGGCGGCGCCATCAAGGCCAACGCCGAGGAGCACACGGCGTTCAACCTGTCGATGTTCTTCAATGGCACCGTCAACTACAGCAACCCGAATGCGGTTACCGTCAACATCTTCGACCTCAACGCCCAGATCCAAGGCGCGCTGAGGTTCGTGGGCACCAACGACGTCGGCCCGCGCTGGGACTTCCAGCTCACCAACGTGCTGATCGCACCGTCTGGCGACTACGAGTTCGTGGCCGACGATTATACGGCGCTGCCGCTGACCATGACGCACGTGGTCGACCAGAACCTCACGTTCGGCCGGACTATCTTGCTGCCGGACGTGGCCTCCATCGCCCCGGAGAACTACCTGCTGCCGTTCATCACCGGCACTATCAACCAGGGCGACATCCCGGCGTTCGCCCAGGTAGGGGAGACCATGACCGCCAACATCGGCCAGTGGGTGGCGGTGTCGACGCTGGCCTTCCAGTGGTACAGCAACAACGTGTTGATCGTCGGTGCCACTAATCAGAATTACGTGCCGAACGCACACGACGTCGGCAACCCGCTGACGGTGGAGGTCATCGCCTACAACGACAACGGCCACTACGCCGTTACTTCCGGCCCAACTCTGCCAGTTCACTCGTAAGATGCAGATCGGCCGCGTCCTTAATGCTACTCGCGTTCTTGGCAAGAGCCAGGGCTACCTTGGCTTACCGGTGCGAGATGAGGTTGTTAGTGGGGTACCATCAATGCTGACGTCGTGGCACCCTACTCCGAAAGAACTCGAGGCGCTTAACACGGGTGCTCCGGTGCACGTGCGCATTTTGGGTAGCTCACACCCGCCGATCAAAGTGGGCGTCGGAGAAGTACCAAAATAAAGGGAGATTTCATGGCGAGCCTGCTCGACATCGCGCCCCTGACCGGAGAAGTCCCGGTCAGGGGCACTAGCATCACTACCTACGGCGTCACCGTGGCGGGGGTGTTGTACCTGGCGCGGGAGTTCGAGGAGGTGCGGCTGCTGATCGACGG
>Ga0182015_10000345_pt1 | contig 66512 bp, 51 predicted proteins | sample 712P3MmetaG_FD_120478 | JGI IMG/M metagenome (GOLD analysis project Ga0182015, IMG submission 120478) | Permafrost microbial communities from Stordalen Mire, Sweden - 712P3M metaG | ecosystem: Environmental > Terrestrial > Soil > Wetlands > Permafrost | place: Sweden: Stordalen | collected...
CGATTAATCGCCCTCGATACCGTCGCCGTCGATACCTTCGCCCGCCGCGCAATCTCTCGGATATCCATGGGGTTCGCTTGCAAAAACAAGCCTTCTGCGCTTTGCATCTTACCATAGCCCCATCGCGTCATTTGGGTCTGCTATCCGTTGCAGAAAGCGTTTGCCGCGTCCAAAGCAGAGGCGCTTGGTCGCATTAAGAATGCAGAGGGCTCACGTTTCCGAATACCAAGCCGCAACCGCACGAGTCGGGTCGGATGGCTCAAACACCCCCGGAAGGTCGAAAGTCAATAACTCGTACTGAGTTTCACCCAGGTTGTTTCTTTCCGTAGCGGAACTGTATAGTCATTCCGCTCGAACTTGAGGGGAGACACTGGCCGATAGGTCCCGATACCACCGACCTTAGCCGGCTGTTCTACTTTTAAGCGGGCTTCTGGAGTAATCTGGCTAGCTCCGGCCAATCCTACCCGCACGATGCCGGTACTGGAATTCACTTCGATACTCTCAAAATTGCCCGCATCAAGCGTCAGCCACAGTCCCAGCGGAGCTACATAAATTCGCGACCGGAATGAATCGCGCGGGTTGACCATAATCAAATCACCTCGGACTGTGAGGTTGCCGCCGAACGCCACCCAGCCGAACTCAGGGTGCTCCACGATATAAGTGGCAGTATTCCAAGCATGCCCAAACACGTTTGGGCCGTTGTCGCCGGTGAGTGGATCAGGTTGAAGCATGTCCGGGAACGAATGGAATGCTGCTGAATCAAAACCCTCCTGGTCGATGTCGGTGAGTGCTCCCATGGTTCCACCGTAACCGACTCGCAACAAATAAAAATCGTCAGGGTGTTCGCGGTATTCGGCCAGGACAGGGATCGCATTAAGCCCAGAACCGTAATGATGTAGTTGTCTTTCGAGCCTCCGGTCCTTGGCTGCGAAAATAAAATCCCAGTATCGGCGGGCGCTTCCGTTGTAGCCCCAATGGGGAATTGCCGGATCGTATCCGAGAATCGCGTCCAGTGTTACCTTTGCCTTATCCTGATAACCAAAATATTTTGTCCAGGCGTAGACCTCTTCTTGCCCTGTGGAATCCCATGGCATTTCGCTGCCGAACGGGTAGGCTTCCTTCCTCCAGCGGTCGGCGCGTTCTCGCATCTTGCTTTCGAGAGCTTCGGCCTGAGTATTCATTCCTTCGGCTTTCAAATCGGCCAAGATCTGCACGAAGATGGTGCCTTCCATCTGACCGAACACTGCTAGGTCTTTGGCATAGCTGGTCATGGCCATTGAGGTCTCGCAGGCATGATTCAGATACCAGTCCCATGGATGGTTGGTGACCAAACCCTGATGATTGCGAGCCAGGCGGTAGAGCACCCAGTATGCCGCGGCCACGTGTGGATAATCGTAAGAACGGTCGACAGCTTCCGAGGCTTGTTTATTCCAGCTTGTCCAGGATTTCCAGTCAAAGTTATTGTCGTAGTAGTTCGGCGGCATCTGGTCGGGCTGGTAGTAGAAGAGACTCTTCCGCACGCCGTATTGGTGAGGTCCGTCCTTAGATTGCAAGCCCCCCCATAGCACGCCATCGACGAACTGCTGGAGTTTGTCGAGTTCCTCCTTGTTGGGTTGGATAAACTCCTTCATGATCGCCGCCAGCCCGGAACCAGCGCCGCCCTCGTCGCTCAGTCCTGCGATCCACACGCGGCTGTCCTGGAGCACCACGTGGTTGGCCTCGCGGTCATAAGTGATCACCGAAGGAGCACGGTGGAACGGGTCATTCGAATCGACAAACCACTGGCGAGTCGTGAGAAAGTGGCCCAGGTCCGCAACGGCCTGTGTGGCTGGCTTGATCACGAAATAGTGGATGGTCTGTACTGTTCCGTCGCCATAAGTAACCGTTAAACGAGAGCGTCCCCATGTCTTGCCGTGTAAGGTGTATGCCTTCCAGTTTTTATGATCGGACGAATCTTCACGGATCTCGATCGCCGATGGTGGTTCAACCTTCAAAGAAGCGACGGGCTTGCCGTACTTGAGGAATAGGCGCGCCTCGATATCCTGAGGAAGCACGTACCCCGGCAAACCAACCGCGACCGGTCGCCGATTGTCGGCAAGCGTGGTCTCTATATGCCGAATCGAATCGGAAATCAGAAACTTGAAACCGGAGGTCTTCGACTCACCGGGTGCAAGGGTAAGGCTGGTGGGAGTGTTCCAAGGCTGCGCGTTCTTCCATTCATTTTCGGCGTACGCCTGGCTGTGAACCATCCATTCGTAGAACCCTTCGAAGGTGATTCCTCGTGGCGTGGGATCAGTGAATACCGGCGCTGCACCCCAGGAACCCGGCTTGTCCAGAATGGGGTTGTAAGCCTCGAAGGGAGTTCTGCCGTCAGGAACGACTAATAGCGCGGGACCGTGGCCGTTCAGTCGGGTTACTTGTAGATAGCCGGCGTCCTCGCCGATGTAGGGATCGTAAAACGAACAAATTGTGTGAGCCTGCTCCAGCGAACGGTTGTTGAGCACATTGTTGAAGATCATGGGAACGCCCAACGCTCCGATCTGAACCGTTTTCGTCGATTTGTTGGTCAATGCGAAACGCAGTACAAGCTTGCCCTGCTCTACAGCCCATGTTCTGATGATCTGCAGGGGAATATCGGCAGGCAGTGTAGGCGCAAGGTCGGCAATAGCCAACACGTTCGCCGATGCGGGCAGCGATCGCACCGGCGCGCGCAATGTGGCAGTCGAATAGTTCGCCCAATTCTTCGAGTCTTCTGTTCGCAAACGCAGGGTAAGATCGCCGAGATGAAAGTATCCGTTTTGTGAACGTTCAGTCAGGAGATCTCCGGGCGTGAAGTCGAAGCCGTCGCCTCCTTTTGGGTTGAGGGCGGCGACGGTCTGCGAGGAACGCACCAGGCTTAACGTGAAGTCCGGGGTGTCGTAGTTCTCGATTCCCTGGTTCAACATAGGCCCGGGTGTCGGAGCTGACTTGGCGCCGGTTTCTTGGGCTCGAGTGCAGGCAGAAAAGCACAGGGTAAAAGCCAATATCGAAGAGGCACTCCTGAGCAGGCAACTAGGTTTCATTATTGTCTTTCCACAAATTACGAGTTAACCCGTCTTTCAGACGATTTCGTGACAGCTGAGAAATCTTTGTCGCCGTGGCCTTCGGTAATCGCTTCCTGGAACACAGAGAGTGCGGCCGCCGCGGTTCGCAGGGAGATTCCTCGGGCGGAGCCACTCCCGACTGCATAAGCCAGATCCTTTGCCATCCAGCGCAGGGCAAACTGTGGGGTGAAGTCGTTGGTAGCCATTCGGTCGGCCATTCGCTTGACGATTCCGCTTCCGGGCGCACCCCCAGTGAGGATTGACACGGCCTTATCGCGATCAATCCCGCCAGCATCGATCAGGGACAGGGCCTCTGCAAAAGATGCGGCTTGTACTCCGCACATGAAGTTGTTAATGAGCTTCATGAGAGCACCGCTGCCGCTCGGGCCTAAATGAACCACATCGCGACCGAGCACCGAGAACACGGGCCGCGCCGCATCCAGCGCGTCGGCAGAACCTCCGACTAGAAAAAGTAATTCGCCAGATTCTGCATGCGGCTTGGTGCCCGTAACCGGTGCGTCCAGAAATTCGCAGCCAAGTTGAGCCGCAGCGCTCTCAAGCTCCTTAATCCAGCCGATGCTCAGCGTGCTGGATTCGATCAAGACCGAACTCGGGGAGACACCGGCCAAAGCCCCGTTGTCGCCGAGCCACATATGCCGGGAAGCGGTATCGTCCGCTACCATGCTGAGAATAATCTGGGCATGGGACGCTGCTTCACGCGGCGACTCAGCTACGAACGTCCCTTCAGCGGCGAAAGGAATACATTTCGTACGATCCCGGTTGTAGACCGCCAGGGGAAAATTTGCCGAGAGCAGACGTCGGGCCATGCCCGAGCCCATGATGCCCAATCCTAGGATTGCAACGTTCGGTTTTGACATAGGTCACTCATCCCAGAGAAATCACGTTAACAAGTGCAGGTTTCGAATTATGTACGCGGACGGGGTTTCGCAGAGGGCGCCCATAACCTTCGACGGCAATCTGCATGACGTCTCCATGCTGCAAACGAATGTGATCGCTGAAACTCAGGCAGTCCGTTCCAAAGAAGTGTACGTGGATGTCTCCCCGGCGGCGGTGAGCTTCATATTTGAAATGATGGTGCTCGATGTTCTGCAGGCTATGGCACATTTCGGATTCACCGCTGCGGAAAGTTTTGGTCCAATGGACATTTCCTTCCCGTTCGATGGTCACGGCTACCGGCACGGATTCGAATTCCGGATCAACCACAAGTTCTGGCCCAAGCGCACAGGTGCGGAGTTTGGAGCCAGCGAGATTAAGGTAGTTCTTCTTCTCGAATTGATGATCCGAGAATTCGTTGCCTACAGCCATTCCGATTCGATAGGGCCGGCCATCTGGAGCTACGAGGTAGACGCCGGCGATCTCAGCTTCCTCTCCACCATCCTCAGCGTAGGACGGAACATCGAGCGGTTCTCCGTGGGCGCGTAACGCACAACCGGTACCCTTGTAGAACCACTCCGGAGGTATCCCGATGCAGCCTTCCGGTGGACGTCCACCTTCGACTCCCCACCTGAACATCTTCATACTGTCCGTCAGGTTCTCTGAGGCGATTTCGTGCATGGACTGGCGATTGCGAGCACTGCCGAGATGGGTTAATCCTGTACCGGAGATCAGGCAACGCGCGGCTTCGTCCGGATGGTCGATCGCCGGAAGTAATTGCCAATCCGAGCGGCCGCTATAGATCGGGTCGTAATCGAGAGTGGCTTGTCCGGCCCTCTGTCGCGCGATGTCGCTGAGCTTCATGCCTGCGGCAATGGCGAGATGAGCGAGTTCGTAGATCGAAGAAGAGCTATCCAACAAGCGGATATTCGGCTCCTCGACCAGAGCCACCCGCCGAATATTCCCTTTTTTGATCTGGATGAGTCGTGTCATCAGTGTTTTTTTGTCCTTGAAGAATTATTCGAATACTTCGAATCGATCGAGTCCGGCTTCGTTGATGGTCAATCCGAGACCCGGAATGTTGTCATCGAGATCGATGCTGCCGTCTTCTGCCCTGGGTTCGCCCTGAAAGATGTACCAGAAAAGTTCATTGCCCACTTCCACATCGACAACAGGAAAATATTCCGCCATCGGAGAGTTCAAGCTGGCCATAATAACGTGATAATTGTGCATCTGACCGGCGTGAGGAATTACGGGTATGGAGTAGGCTTCCGCCATGGCGGCAATTTTGCGGGCCTGTGTAATACCGCCCACACGGTTGGTATCGAACTGGATGTAATCCAATGCTCGCGCTTCCAGCAGCTCTCGAAAGCCGTAAAGGGTGAACTCATGCTCGCCGCCCGCGATCGGAATTCGCCCGTAGGATTTCAGCTCGGCATAACCGTGGATGTCATCTGGGATTACAGGCTCTTCCAGCCAGCGAAGACGAAACGGCTCCAGCAATGGCAGCATGCGCTTGGCGTAATCGAGAGTCCAGCCCATGTATGCGTCCGCCATGATGTCGATACCATCGCCGACACTCTCCCGGACAGTGCGAACTAGTTCGACATTCCGCTGCATGCCGCGAGCGCTGTCCACCGGTCCCCATCCAAAGCGGAGCTTCATGGCCTGGTAGCCTTCATCTTTGTAGCGCTTCGCTTCCCGCGCCAGTTCGCTCAGTTCCACGCTGTAGAGGCGTGAGGCGTAAACCGGAATGCGCGCTTTTGTCCTGCCCCCAAGTAAGCGATACACGGGCTGTTTGGCCGATTTGCCCAGAAGGTCCCACAGTGCAATATCGACTGCGCTGATCGCCACCATACCGATTCCTTTGCGGCTAAATGCCATCGTCTTGCGATACATGTGTTGCCACAGGCATTCGATATCCCACGGATCCTGGCCAATCAAAAGAGGTTTTAGATAAAGATCGATTACCTGTTTTGTTACTTGCGGAGCGAGAGCTGCATTGCCCAACCCTACGAAGCCGTCGTCGGTAAACACTTCGACCACCAGCCAGTCGTGAAAAGTAAACGTCTGCATCGAGGCTTCGGGCAGTTGCAGGAGATCCATGGGGTTGGTGCAAAAGTGAAGAGGCAGAGAAACGGTTTTTCCAATCCAGCGTACGACGCGAGTACGAATCCCGGTGATTCTCATTAAGCTCCCCCGTAACTGAACTTGCGTTCCAGAGTCAAAGGACCCACCACGGGAACAGCAATGAGAATAATCAAAAATGCAGTAACATGAAGCGTCCCCGCGAGACCGAACACCACGCTGTAACCGAAGCCGTGATCCAATAAGTAGCCGGCTATTTCTCCAAAGACAATTCCGCCCATGGCTCCCCCGAAGCCAACTAATCCGGCTACAGAACCGACAACATTCTGCGGGAAGAGATCCGTGGGCAGAACCATGACAAGCGTCGACCACGACTGCTGTCCGAAATATGCGAGGCAGAAGAGCGAGATGGCCCATGACACCGCAACGTGCGGAATGAGAATGACAAAGGGCATTAGCGCCGCGCTAATCCCGAGCGCAAGTTTCCGCGCTGTACCGACTGAGAATTGCCGGCGTACCAGGTAACTGGAAAACCAGCCACCCAACAAACATCCCACTCCAGCCGCAGCGCTCGGCATCCAGGCGAACGTGCCGACCGCTTTAATATCAAAGCCACGGGCGTCGTAGAGATACTTTGGGAGCCAGAATAGATAGAAAAACCAAGCCGCATCACTGAGGAACTTGGCAGTCATAAGTCCCCAGGTTTCGCGGAGGCTGAGCAGCCGAGTCCAGGGAAAGGCACCCGCAGGCTGGGCAGGCGGCGCGTTGTCACTCACTCCGACCTGAAGCGAGCTCTCTTCTGGAGGATAGTACGACCAACTCCACCATGCAGCCCAGAGCAAACCGAATCCACCCGTGAGGACGAATATCCACCGCCAGTTCGTGTAACCCAGAACGGCGGCGATCAAGGGAGGAGCAACGACCGCTCCAACTGCAGTCCCAGCATTAATGATGCCCATCGCAGTGGCGCGCTCTTTGGTTGGAAACCACTCAGCGACCGCCCTGGTAGCGGCGGGAAAACCGCCGCCTTCGCCCATGCCAAGCAGAAATCTACTCGTCGCGAGCAGTGCGAAGCTGGTAGCCAGAGCATGGCTGGCGCAAGCCAACGACCAGAACAGCATAATCACCGTAAAACCCCGATGCGTTCCCAGGAAGTCGACCAATTTACCGCCCCCGGCATACATCAGCGCGTAAGAGAATAAGAACGCAGACTGGAGGTCGGAGAACTGCATGTTGGTTAGAGGAATATCTTTGCTGATCGCTTTGATTGCGACCGGCAAGGTCTGCCGGTCAAGATAGCTGACAGCGATTGCAGCACTGACCAGAATGGCGATTCGCCACCGCAAAATTCTCTCTCCCCGGTTCAAGCGGTTCCGATGAATGAGGATTATACGGCAGAGTAGTAAACGTTTTCTGGATTTGTTCGCTTCCGCTACAATGGCTGGGCAGAAAGTAGGTGAACCAAATTATGAGTCAGAGATGGAATCGCCGGGATGTCTTGAAAGGGCTGGTTGCCGCGTCCACTGCCTTAGTCATTCCTCCCAAGCAGGGAACGGCCCAGGAAATCACATCCGCCACGGCGCAGCAGGTAGAGATACAGATCTCCTCTGTCAGCGCGCACACCTTCCGGCTGAGCATGTTTCCCTGGACCAACGGCCTGGAGAGATCGATACCTCTTGACGGATCCCTTGTCCAGGAATCCTGGGGAACGCCCGTAGCCACGCTGCACGCGGAGCCTGCCCACGAGATTGTCCTGGGAAGTCTCCGGCTCAAGATCTCTTTCCACCCAGTTGGCATCACAATTACCAACAAACTCGGAAATGTGATTCAGCAGTTCGCTTGGGATGAGAACACCGGTGTCCTGTCTTTTCTGAGCGGAAGCGCACCACTGTTCGGTTTAGGGGAGGGTGGACCGCAATTCGATCGTCGTGGTTCAACCGACCCAATGCGCAGCGGACAAGGCGGTTACAAGCTTGCCACTCACGGTGGGCGTGTTCCCATCCCGTGGATCATCGGAGCATCCGGCTGGGCGATATTTTTTCACCAACCCTTTGGCACTTTTGACCTCACGGGAGCTCAAGCTAAGTTTCAACCTGCAAGTCGAAGCTCCGCGCTCCCGCTTGACCTATTTTTCGTTGCCTCGCCTGATCCCGCTACGATTATGGCCGAATATGCGCGCATCACCGGCCATGCGGAGATGCCTCCACTATGGAGCTTTGGCTATCAACAGTCGCACCGCACACTTGCCAGCCGAGAGGAAGTGCTTGCCGAGGCCAAGACCTTCCGTGAGAAAAAATTGCCTTGTGATGCGTTGATTTATCTGGGAACAGGTTTCTGTCCCTCGGGATGGAACACGGAAAATGGTTCGTTTGTTTGGAATTCCCGCGTCTTTCCCGATCCTAAGCAAATGCTCGATGAGTTGCACGCAGAGCATTTTCGCGCTGTGATGCATGTAGTAATTCTTTCCGACAGGCTCCGCGGGACGGTTCTCGATCCGTGTAACGTTTCGCGCTTTGATGAAGAAGAAGCCAGTTGCCACTGGGATGAGCATCGCAAGGATTTCGCCCTGGGCGTCGACGGATGGTGGCCGGATGAAGGCGATCCGCTTGATATCGCATCGCGCCTGGTCAGGAATCGCTTGTACTGGGACGGCCCGCAAATGGACCGGCCGAATGAGCGCCCTTATGCACTTCATCGCAACGGTTATGCCGGCATGCAGCGGTATGCCTCATTCCTGTGGTCGGGAGATGTGTACTCCACCTGGGAAACGCTGAAAACTCACATTCCCATCGCTCTAAACACCGCGCTCAGTGGCATTCCGTATTGGGGTACGGACATCGGAGGGTTTGTTCCCACCCCGGAGTTTACTGCAGAGCTATACGTGCGCTGGTTTCAGTTCGGTGCATTCTGCCCACTCTTTCGCTGTCATGGCCGCGCGTGGAAATTACGCCTTCCCTGGGGTTGGAACACGGGGGATCCCGGTCCTGTAGAAATTAAGAATTACGACGGCGCCGCCATTCCAGATTCTAACCAGTTGCACGATGCGCGCGTGGAGCCGATCTGCAGGAAATATCTCGAATTGCGCTATCGCATGTTGCCCTATCTCTACAGTGTGGTGCGCGAATGTGCGACCACGGGTATGCCTATCATACGCCCTCTGTGGCTGCACTTTTCCGACGATCCGAAGGCGGTCGAGTGCGGCGACCAGTATTTGTGGGGCAAGAGCATGCTGGTTGCTCCAGTTGTCGAGAAGGGAGCAACCACTCGTCGAGTCTATCTTCCCGCCTCGACCTGGTACGATTTTTGGACTGGCGAACGGCTGGAAGGTGGCCGCGAAATCAGCCAGCCGGTTGAACTTGACTCCATGCCGCTTTTTGTACGAGCAGGATCGATCTTGGCACTCGGTCCAGTGAAACAGTTTGCCGACGAGAAAGTTGATGAGCCGCTCTCTATTTCGATTTACCCCGGTGCAGATGCGTCTTTCTTGCTTTACGAAGACGATGGCATTTCCTTCAACTATCGCAAGGGTGATTGGATGGGAATCCAGATGGCTTGGAACGATGCGCGCAAAACTCTAAATCTCCAGCTTGCCGCCGGCTCGCGCCTGTTGTCGTCGGAACCGAGGCCCATCGTAGTGCAGTTGGCTAAAGCCACACGAAGTGTGACGTTTAAGGGAGAGCAGGTAGAGGTTTCGTTCTAGCTTTGGGGAAAAGTCGGCGGGGCGTAAATACGTGTAGGCCGCCCGCGCCAGACCGTTCGGGAGACTTTGATCACGCTCACCGTTCCCATGAGATTGCTTTGGTTGACGTCCCAAGCTAACCCAACCACTGCGGGTGTTGATACGTTCCATCGAAGTTGTGGGTTGTCTTGTAGAGTTCGTACTCTCCCTTACCGGCGGCTGACGCAGTTCTCGCGAGCAATTGAGCAACCTCGTCTTTGCCCATAGGTTTAAAGGTGCGGGCGGCTTCGAAAGCTTGCTGAAGAATGGAAATCGAATCGCAGCCCGTGATCACCACGCTCGTGGGCAGGTTCATGGCGTAGTGCAGGCACTCAATGGCAGAAGCTGTCTTGCTGCGAAGGATAATACTGTCGCCCATGGGCTTCATTCCGAGCACGCCGATGTTGTGCTTCACCAGCACAGGGAGCACTTTCTTTTCGAAGCTGTCATAGTGTGCGTCCATTACGTTGAGCGGCATCTGCACTGCGTCAAACGTGAACTGGTGGGCGAATGCAGTATCCAACATCTTTAGATGAATATCGGGACTCTTATGGCCGGTAAACCCAATGTAGCGGATCTTGCCTTGTTTCCTGGCAGCGAGCGCCACTTCCATGCTGCCGCCCTCGCCAAAAATTCGAGCGGGATCGGATTCGCGAATCACTTCGTGGAACTGCAGTAGATCGATGTGGTCGGTTTGCAGGCGGCGAAGAGATTCTTCCAATTGTTGTGTCGCGGCCTGTTTCGTCTGGCCATCGATTTTGGTCATGAGAAACGCTTCTTGACGGTAGCCATCGCGCAGCGCTTTACCCATGCGTTCTTCGCTGACGCCGCCGTTATAGTCCCAACAGTTGTCGAGGAAGTTGATGCCGCCATCGAGCGCAGTGCGGATGATGCGGATGCTTTCCTGTTCGTCCGATCCCATCCCGATGTGATAGCCGCCCAGTCCGATGAGGGATACCTTCTCACCGGTATGGCCCAATACACGATAAGGGAAGGAATCTACCGCGCCGTACGACCCCTTTGTACCCAACGAAGTGACCACCGTAGTTGCTGCCGCCTTTTTGAGAAAATCTCTTCGATCCATAAAGCGATCCTCGTGCGAGATTGGATGCACTGGCAAGCGTCCGAGAACTACTGTTTCGCCTGACTATCGATCCAGGCGTTAACTTCCAGGTCCAATACGTCGAGAGGTAACGCGCCGTTGCCGAGCACCTCATCATGGAAAGCGCGAATGTCGAATTTATCGCCAAGTTTCCGCCGAGCCTCGTCGCGTAACTTGAGAATCTCCAACTGTCCTAGTTTATAAGCCAGGGCCTGGCCCGGCCACGCGATGTAACGGTCGACTTCGCTTTGGATATTCGGCTCATCCATCGCGGTATAGCGATGGAAGTACTCGACCATCTGCTCGCGGGACCAATGTTTCTCATGCACACCCGTATCGATGATCAGGCGGATCGCGCGCCACATCTCGTTCTCTAAGCGTCCGTAATCGCTGTATGGATCCTGATAGTGTCCAACTTCTTTTCCCAGTCGCTCGGCGTAGAGTGCCCAGCCTTCGACGAAAGCGGTGTAATCCGCCTGGCGCCGAAACGCGGGTAGATCCTGCATCTCCTGCGCCAATGAAAGTTGGAGATGGTGGCCCGGAATGCCTTCATGGTAGGCGATGGCCTCGATGTTTAGCACCAAGCGATGCTCGGGATCCCACTCATTGACGTTGATGTGACCGGGACGCGAACCGTCCGGAGTGCCGCTGGAGTAATCCGCAGGCACAGCATTTTTAGAGCGCGAAGCTTCCATGGGAATGGCGGTAAGCTTGCTCTTGGGCAGATGATCGAAGAGCTTGGGTAACTCGGGCTCCATTCCCCGTGCGTAGTTTGCATATAAATCGAGCACCTGCTGACCAGAGGTTGCGTAGAAGCGCCGGTCGTTTTTGATGTGCTCGTTAAGACTCGCCAAGTCCTTGAATCCCAGTTTGTGCGCGAGGGCGAGCATTTCAGCTTCGATTTCGTTGATCTGTTTCAGACCGAGCGCGTGGATCTCTTCCGGCGTCATGTCAGTGGTAGTGATGCGGCGGATGGCGAAGCGATAGCGTGCGGCTCCGTCGGGAAGAGACCAGATTCCCGGGGCAGTGCGGCCGTGTGGCGCATAGTCGTTGCGAACGAAGGCGGCAAAATGCTGGTAGCTGGGTACGATTTGGTCAGCGATGGCCGCAAGTACCGCATCCCGCAACCGCTTCTGCTCGGCAGATGAGATGCTGGAAGGGAACTCCTTCACTGGCTTGGCGAACGGACTGTTCTCGCCAGTCTTGCTTGCGATGTCGTCCGCTTCGGCCGCGACCTTCTCAAGAAGATAGCGTGGAGGCATCAAACCATCGTTCATGCCCTGCCGCATATTGGCGGTGACTTGATCGAATGCGTGCGGCATCTGGTGCAGGCGCGCCAGGTAGTTATCATAATCGGCGACAGTGTTGAAAGGAGTAATGACGATCATGTCTGGCAGTTCAAGATGCAGGCCACCCATCTGGTTTACTGGCATCTCCCAGTGCTTGAACTGCGCACCTTCAATCTCCTGACGGAGTTTACGGATTATCAGTTCGCGGCTCAACGTGTCTTGGCGCGAGAAGCCGGCAGGATCGACGGCCTCGAAACGTGCCAGAAATCCGCGTCGCTGCTCCAGATCGGATCGAAAGAATTCGGGAGAATTGTCGCTCAGGCGATCGTTGTAACGGTTCTCGCCCAACATGGTTGCCCACTCGGGATTCGTGCGCAACTCGTATTGCCATTCTTCATCGAACAGGGAAAGAAGTTCGTGGTGGCGATTCTCGACAGAGGCGAGCATCGATCCACTGTCTTGAGCAGACGGAGATTGCACGAACATCGATGTCGAGGCACAAAACAGAACCAGGCAGCCAAGGGCCGGCCGAACGCAATGAATCATAACTTGTCTTTCCCCGCCCAGAGATCTTACGTGGTCTTGTTGTCAACCTTCCAATAAACTGCATAACGCTCGTGAATCACTTTGTAGAGAGGCACCATGGTCAGCGGTTGCGATTGTCCGACCGTTTGGAATGTAAGGGACTGCTTCGCATCGGGCTCAATCCACGCCGTTGGCTTGCTGGCGTCGGCGACAATGTCCGGCACTTTTTTCTCGTCTCCCGGTTTCGGCTCGTAGTCACCGTAAGTCATTTCCTTGGAGACCAGCTCGAACCGTCCAGCCAATACCAGCGGGCCGTACATCGCCGCCTGGAGGGTCTCGTTATCCGGCATGCTGTCGATATGCAAGCCCATAGGCAAACTGAGTTCAATTTTGTCGCCGGTTTTCCAGACGCGATTGAGAGTGAGATAACTGCTCGGACTGGAAAACGCCGGCAGAGCAGCGCCGTTAATTTTCACGCTACCGCCCTGTACCCAATAGGGAATGCGAAGATTAATCGCAAGCTGCGCGGGACTCTTGGCGGAGACCGTGATGGTAGTGCCTTGCTCTTCCGGGAAGCGTGTTTCCTGTCTTACTCGCACCCCTTTCTCTGGCCATTCCAGTTGCGAATCGATGAAGAGGTTTACATAGAGCGAATCGTCATCGTGGAAGTAGATTGTGTCGGTCAATTTTCCGTACTCCTCCGACCCGGTTCCGGTGCAGCACCACAAGGCATCAAACGGCTTGCCGAAGGTTTTCCAGTAGCCCGACGCCAGAGGCAGGTAGTACATCATGGTGCCGTCCTCTGGATTGATGGTGCCGAGCCGGTGATTGAATAGGGTGCGCTCGTAGTAGTCCATGAGGCGGGCATCGGGCGCCCAACCGAACAGGTGCCGAGTCAACTTCATCATGTTGTAAGCGCAGCAGCATTCCGTCGTATTAGTGCTGAGCTGGGTCGAAAGTATGCCCGGATCGGTATTCCAGGACTCGCCGTTGCTGGTACCGCCGGTGCAATAGGAGCGCTCGCTGACCACTTCGTCCCAGAAGTACTCCGCAATGTCGCGATAGCGGCGGTCGCCAGTGAGTTCGTAATACCGCGCCGCGGCGATCACTTGCGGGATGTGCGTGTTGACGTGCAGCCCCTTTAGTTCATCACGGTGAGCAGCCAGCGGATCGAAGAACCGCTTCTTATCGAAGCGCTGGGCGACTTCTAGGTAGTACTCTTTGCCGGTGACTGCGTATAAATTCGAGAGGACTTCGCCCATGCCACCGTATTCCGTACCCAGGACGCGCTGCATGTGTTCATAACTGAGTGAGCCGGTATAGCCCGCAACCCAGCCAGCCATCTTCTGAACCATGTCGAGCGCCTGCTCATTACCGCAATGGACATACATGTCGAGGAGGCCGGCCATGATCTTGTGAATCGTGTAAAAGGGAGCCCACACCTTTTCACGCTCGCGAAGGCGGTCGAAGAAGTCAATGGGGAACGCGCTGAGATAACCACTCTTCAAAGCCGTCTGGCACTTACCGAGTTCGGCGACGACGGTATTGGCATTGTTCTTGAGGTCGTCGTCTCCTGAGCTGGCATACATCAGGGCGCAGGCCGAGAGGTAGTGGCCGCCAGCATAGTGACCGCGCAGTTCGCAGTCGGGAGCCTCCCATCCGCCCAGTGGTTGCGCCGAGGAAGGGAAGCCGGCATTTATCCGAAACGTATGCAGAAGGCGGTCCGAGGGCAGCGAATGCAGATACCGGCGGTCGGCTTCCATTGCCACCTGACACGGACCTTCGCCCAGCCGTACTTGTTTCATGGGAAATGGGCGGATTTTCCAGGGGACTTTCTCGTAGCTGGCCGGCATGCCCGCTTTCTGACTCGCGTTCACGACGGGATCTTGCGGCGGAGCTGCCATTAAAGCATTGGGGATAAGAGCCGAACCGGCGGCGGCAGCAACCGATGTCATAAATTGTCTGCGAGAGAAATCCGAGAATCGCATCATTACTTGGTCCTCCACAAATCCAGCTTGTCACTGCTTTGGTCTGATGATGGATATTGTATACACTAGATTTGAGTTTTGCGAGTTGACGAAATTATTGGCTCGATCATGTAGTCTTCAGTCGACTCTATAGCTGCAAGAGCACAGGATACGTTTGGCGAGCTCTGCTGCTGAATTCCACATTTCTCATGACTAGATTTTTTCAGGTTTGTTTCTTTACTTTCTGGATGTGCGCTTTTCTCCCGGCGTTATCTCGTGCCCAGGTGTCGCCGAAAGTCACGCCAGCCGAGGCTTCGTCCTCGGCCGAACAGGGCATCAGCCTCGCGTCGAGAGGGCGCTGCCGGGAGGCATTGCCGGTTCTGAAGAAAGCTGCAGCGCATCTTACCGACAAGCAGGTCAAGTATCGCGTGGAGATGGCGACGGCTCGTTGCGCCATGAGCCTCGACCGCACGGAGACCGCAGTCGAAGCGCTGCTTCTGCTCAACCGCGAATTTCCACACGATCTCGACGTGCTCTACAGCACCACCCACTTCTATTCGGAACTAGCTTCGCGGGCGGCGCAGGAACTGGCAACGACAGCCCCGACCTCGCATCAGGCGGAACAACTCGAAGCGGAGGCCTTCGAGTCGCAGGAAAACTGGGATAAGGCCATCGCCGAATACAAGAAGATCCTGGAGCAAGAGCCGAAGCTACCTGGCATTCACTATCGTCTCGGGAGAATCTTTCTTTCGAGGTCGCCGGCGGACACCGAGACTGCTAACGCAGAATTCGAAGAAGAATTGAAGATTGATCCCGACAACGCCTCGGCGGAGTTCCTGCTGGGAGAGATCGCTCGTCAAGCTGGGCAATGGGAAGAAGCCATCGGGCATTTTTCGCGAGCGGCGAAGCTCGATGAAGGATTTCAGGAGGCATACCTGGCGCTCGGGATGTCGCTGAACTCGGCAGGGAAGTTCTCGGACGCGATCGCGCCACTGCAGAGCTATATAAAGATGCAGCCAGGAGATCCGGCCGGTCACTACCAGTTGGCCACCGCCTACGCGCGCACAGGACACAAGCCGGAAGCGGAACGGGAGATGGCGCTGCAGCGAGAAGCGACAGCGAAACGCCCGGAAGGTGCACAGACGCCCCATTGACGTGAGCGGAGGTTTAGTGAATGTCGAAACTCCGAAGCAATGTGTGGAATCTGGCTTCCCGCCGTCGCTTCCTTCAGATGTTGGGCTGGACTGGAATCGGTAGCGCACTAGGCGGCACGGGTCTATTTCCGCCTTTAAGCGCCGGCATACGGATGGACAATGTCGTACCGGCGTTTGAGGAAGTCCCGGCTTCCGCCAGCGGTATCTCCTGGGTTCACGTGAACGGACGTTCCCCAATGGCCCATTTGCCGGAAACCGTTGGAGCCGGATGCGCATTTCTCGATTATGACAACGACGGCTGGATGGACATCTATTTGGTGAACAGCGGTCGCTGTGATTTTTACGAGCCCACTCAGCCGCTGCATAACGCTCTCTATCACAACAATCGCGACGGTACCTTCACCGATGTTACACAGAAAGCCGGAGTGTCCGGCAACGCGTACGGTATGGGAGTCGCGGTGGGCGACTATGATGGTAACGGTTTCCCCGACCTTTATGTCACGCAGTATCCGCACAGCATTCTCTACCACAACAACGGAGACGGTACTTTTACCGATGTCACGGCAAGGGCCGGCGTCACGGCTCCAGGTTGGGCGACCAGCGCTGTGTGGTTCGATTACGACAATGACGGACGGCTCGATCTATTCGTCTGCCGCTTTGTAGACTACAGCAAGAGCAAGCTGAAGTTTTGCGGCGATCGCCTGACTGGCGAACGTTTCTATTGCATTCCCAGCATTTACGATCCGATGCCATGCTGGCTCTTTCGCAACAACGGCGATGGAACGTTTACCGACGTGAGCAAGGAATCTGGTATTTCGCAGTCGCTGGCAAAGGCCTGGGGAGTGGTGGCAGCGGATGTTAACAACGATGGCCGGATGGATCTTTATGTGACCAATGACACCGTTCCCAACTTCCTGTTTTCCAACCGCGGCAAGGGACGATTCGAAGAAATCGGAATGCTGGCCGGTGTGGGAGTCAACGTCTTTGGCAAACCGCGATCCGGCATGGGAGTCGATGCCGCTGATTACGACCAAGACGGCTGGGTTGACCTGTTCGAAGCTAATGTGGATCACGAGATGTACTCGCTCTACCACAATGACACGAACGAGGCTTTCAGCGATGTGGCCCTTTCGACCGGTATTGGTGCGGCCACACGTCTGATGAGCGGATGGGGTCTGAAATTCTTTGACTACGACAACGACGGTGATCTCGACCTGCTGCTCTGCAACGGCCATCCCGATGATGCGGTTGAAAAAAGAGTTGAAGGCGTGAAATTTCTTGAACCCATGCTCCTCTTTCACAACACCAGGAAAGGTTTTGAAAATGTCAGCCAGCAGAGCGGACCCATTTTTTCAAAGCCGTTATCCGGGCGCGGTCTTGCTCTCGGTGATTTCGACAATGATGGTTCGGTGGATGTGCTGGTGACGCAGAACAACGCGGCGCCCGTTCTCTTACGCAATAACCTAGGCCGGCAGAATCATTGGTTGGGTCTGCGACTTGTGGGTAAGAGGACCAATATCGATGCCATCGGCGCCAAGGTCACTTATCAATCAGGCGACCTAAAGCGCCATCAATTCAAAGTAGGCGGAGGCAGCTATCTCTCTGCTCACGATCCGCGCATGGTTTTGGGGCTGGGAAAGCGAACGAAGATCGATTGGGTAGAAATACAATGGCCACAACCGAGCGGTAAAGCTGAACGTTTTTCGGAATTGCCTATTGATCGCTACATCACGATTGTCGAGGGTCAGGGTAAGTGGAAGTAAAGCGCAAGAGGCCGGGAATCGCTGATTCTTGGATGAACCGATGAGGTGGCAAAGGCACTTTTTAGCCGCGTGTTCGAAAACCATGGTTACTGCCGTGGTGGCGTTTTCGAGCGGTTTGCCGAGCAATGCTCAAGTTACGCCCGGAAGGCAGCAACTCCCAACGAGCCAAGATAGAACAACTCAATCGCCCGAGGGTGACGCCACTTTGAGTTCGCAAGATCACGGCGAAGAAGAGCTGCGGAAGGGAACTGCATTCACTCGGCGCGGTTCTTTTTCTGAGGCCATTCCGCATCTGTTAGCTGCACGGGGGCGAGTCTCCAGTGAATATGCGGCGGATTTTAACCTGGCGATTTGCTATGTAGGGGTCGGCGAGTTCAAGCTTGCAATTCAGATCCTGAACGGTTTGCGTACTATGGGACGCGGCGGCGTGGACGTTGAGAATCTGCTGGCCCAGGCGTACATCGGGAACGCACAACCGCAAGAGGCTCTGACTTCTCTGCAAAAAGCTGCGTCTCTATCGCCACAGAATGAGAAGCTCTATTCCTTTGTTGCAGACGCCTGCATGGACCACAAAGATTACAGCCTTGGCCTCAAAGTCGTCGGCATCGGATTACGAAATCTGCCGCAATCGGCGCGGCTGCATTACGAGCAAGCCATGTTTCTTATTCAGCTAGATGAGTTTGATCAAGCCAAACAGGACTTTGAGTTGGCCGCCAAACTCTCACCCGGAAGCGAGATTGCCTACCTTGCAGCTGCGCACGAAGAATTATTCGAGGGAAACATCCCTGAGGCAGTTCAAATCGCGCGCGAAGGCGTCAAGAGAGGTTATGAAAATCATGCGCTGTTGACGGTTTTTGCAGAAGCTTTGATTCGCTCCGGAGCCACTCCAGGTCAGCCCGACTTCGTCGAGGCGCAAACTGTTCTGGAGAAAGCAATCACGCAACACCCAAACGATCCGGCTTCCCAGATCTCGCTTGGCAGTCTCTGCCTGATGGCTGACCGCCTTGAGGATGCAATCGCGCATCTGGAAAAGGCGGAGCAGCTTGAGCCTGGCGCTCCATCTGTTTACGCCAACCTCGCTAAGGCTTATCAGCGGCACGGAGACATACAGCGCGCGCAGGATGCACTTGCGACGCTCCAGAAGTTGAATCAGGAACAGGCCAATCTGATCAACTCTGCTTCGGGCGACCACAAGACGAGTTACGGAGGTCGTGTCGGAAACGATTTTCCGCAACATTAAAAGAAAAAAATACTTTTAGAAAATTGTTGTCATCCCTTCATCGAAAACCGAGGAAACGGGAAGGCCACCACGCCTGTGCCTTCCTTAATGGCAATAATTTGGTCGCTCCTGAGATTCGCTAACTTCGTGACCGCTCCACTTGGCCATATGATTTCGAGCGAGTCCACGTCGGCACGCCGCCCCAATCCAAAATGAAGCCGCGGATCTTGCGCGGATTGATAGCTCATACCGCCCTTCCGCTGGTCGTGGAGAATCAGATCTCCAGCTAAGACCTTCACCCGCGCCCCCACGCCGTCCCGATTGGATTTCGTGCCGATCAGCAGGATCTCCAGCCAGTGGTTGGCATTCCCGCCGTCATTGCGCAGCAATTGAGGAGCCTGACCGTTGTTGTTCACAAGAATGTCGAGATCGCCGTCATTGTCGAAATCGCCGACCGCGGCGCCACGGCTAACTCGCGGCAGCTGAAAATCTGGCCCCAGGCGGTCACTCATGTTTTCAAAAATCCCCCGTCCATTGTTGCGAAACATGAGCTTGGGTTCGGCGTATCGCGTGTCGGCGTGATAGCGCTGGATGTTGTCGAGAACGTGACCGTTTGCCATAAAGATGTCGCGTGCACCGTCGTTGTCGTAGTCCATAAAACGAGTGCCGAACCCGCTTGTGTGATAAGTCGCGTAGCCAATCTTTGAGCGTAAAGTCGCATCATCGAAGGTCTGGTCTCCCAGGTTTTGATAAAGCCGGGCAAGCTGCATGTCGAGGTGGGTAACAATTAGGTCCATGCGGCCGCTGCCCATGGCGTCGGCGGCGTCAGTTCCCATGCCCGCCTCGAACTGCCCATCCGAACTGACAGCGACGCCAGCCGCATATCCCACTTCGCGAAAAGTTCCGTCGCCGTTATTGTGGAATAAGAAATTCGGCATGTGGTCATTGGTGATGAAAATGTCCTGCCAGCCATCGTTGTCGTAATCGAACGTGACCACGCCCAGTCCGTTTCCTCCCTTTAGCCCGATGCCAGAGGTCTTGCTTACATCGGTGAAGGTGCCATCACCGTTGTTGTGATACAGCGTCGGGGGCTGGCCATGAAAATCATCGGGATGACAATAGCTACGCATACCCGGACCTTGATCGCCGCAGTAGAAATTGCGTTCCGGCGACCAGTCGACGTAGTTGGCAATTACCAGGTCGAGGCGGCCATCATTATCGTAGTCGAACCATGCGGCACTCGATGCCCAACGGCCGGAATTCTCCACTCCCGCATGCGCGGTCACGTCAGTAAAAGTTCCATCTCCATTGTTGTGGTAGAGAATGCACCGGCCATAACCGAGCACGAACAAGTCGGGAAATCCGTCATTGTCGTAATCGCCCACAGCCACGCCCATGCCGAATAGGCCCTCTGCGCCAACGCCGGCTTTCGTTGTCACGTCGGTAAAGGTGCCATCTCCGTTATTGCGGTAGAGTGCGCTGCGCAAGGCTTGCTTCGGGGTGTATGCGCGCGTAGCAGCGCCATTCACGAGGTAGAGATCGAGGAGTCCATTTTGGTCGTAATCGATCCAGCCGCAGCCGGAGCCCATGGTTTCGATGAGATATTTTTCCGCAGACGCAGCATTGTCATGCTGAAATGTAATCCCCGCTGAACGAGCCACGTCAACGAAGCTCACCGGACTCGTTGCTTGCGAGGCTGACCATGCGAGCGGACTTGCAGACATACCAATCCCGATCGATCCCAGGTATTTCAGCAAATCTCGTCTTGAAATATGAGGAAGAGTTTTCATGGAAACGATTTCCGGACGATGCCTGCCTGAGTCCCAAGAATAGTTAACCGAACGATATTAGAGGATTGTGAGCCACTGTTGGCTCCCGACCCCTGTGCGCCCACGTGATCGCGAAATCGCGTCAGGTACCGCAGAGCAGCTCCTCGACCGGGCCTCGTCAGAAAAGCTGAAACAGAATATGGTTGACAACGGAGTGAATACAGTATACAAAATCCACCCATAGGTAAGCGTTTGCTTTGGCCGTGCATCCCAGTTTCCTGGGGGCGGGCGGATTATTCCGGCGGGAACATTTACAGCGCTTGATGAGCGCACAAAGTCGTTTTTGAGTGCCAAGGAGGACAGATGCTTTCCAGGTCTTCGTGTAGCGTGCTCGGTGGCGTGCGGACGATTCTGCTAATTGTGCTGGCGATGTGCATTGGCCCATCAACCTGGGCGCAACATGGTTCCGAGGGAACAGTAACCGTTAGCGTAGTGGATCCCACTGGCGGAGTGGTGCAAGGCGCACAACTGGAACTCCGCGATCTTACCTCGGGTGACGTGCGCACGGCGGTGACGGGAGACCGAGGAACTTATACCTTTGTAAATCTTTCTCTCGGAAAATTCAGTCTGACGATCACCAAGGCTGGTTTTGAGAAGGAAGTTTTTAATAGCGTAGTGTCGCAAGCCGCGCAGACTACCGACATCACGGCCTCACTCAAGGTCGGTGCAGCCACTATAACAATGGAAGTGAACGCCAGCGCCACGCCCGTTGTGGAAGAGAGTTCCAATGCGATCGGCACAACCGTCGATTTAAAACAAATCGAGGACCTGCCTATCGAGGGCCGTGATTTGACGCAACTTTCCTACCTGGTCCCGGGATCCAGCTTTGTAGCCGGGGCAGGAACCTACGATGGCCTTCCGTCGATCGCACAGGGAAATAACATTGATGGCGTAATCGGCAGCCCAAGCAGGATGAAGTTTGGAGGAAATCAACAGCCCATCGTCTCGCCGCGGCTGGAATCGATTCAAGAGATGACGGTGCAAACTGAACAGCTCAATCTAGACCAGGGTTTCGGCCAGGCTAATATGCAGCTCAATTTTGTCACTCGGCGCGGCGGCAACGCATTTCACGGGCGCATCTATGATGACTTCCGGAATGACGGGCTGAACGCCAACAGCTGGCTCAATGACACGATCACCGCGATCGATCCGTCGACTCCGGCGACCAAGAATCTTTTCCACCGCAATGACATTGGAGCGAGCGTCGGCGGCCCGATTATCAAGGACAAATTGTTTTTCTTTGGCAGCTATGCGGAACTGAAAATTCCGGGTGCATATTCCACTCAGAATTACGTGTTCACACCGGCAGCGCAAGCGGGAAACTTCAGCTACAACGGCCAGACAGTTAACCTTTTCACCTTGGCGCAGAACTACAACGCCGCGAATCCCGGCGCGAACCTCCCCACCGGCGTGCTGAACTGTGCCGCATCGTACTGTCCCGGTACCGTACTGGCGGCAGCACAGGCAGCGACCGCTGCGGGGCAGGTGACTCCGAATGCCGTGGGTGATCCCAACCTCAATCTACTCAATTGGCAAGTAAACAATGCCCAAACCAGTTACTTTCCCGCGGTGCGTGTGGACTATGTTGCCACCGAGAAATTAAGGTTCAATCTGGCCTGGAACATGACTAAGGATAGCTACCCCGGCGCGAACCCACCTGACTTTCCGGGTTCGGCTTTTGCCAAGACCGGAGCGGGGAACAGCGACAAGAGTTACACCATGGGGTTGGGATTTGATTGGACGCTATCACCCACTCTAATCAACGACTTTCGCGGCGGTTTCCTTTATAACGACAATTTGGGCGCTTATAATGCTCCACCCCTCAGCATCACAAACCCGCAGCTGGAATGGAATTATCCGACTATCCAACCCCTCGGGAACGGCCAGTACCCTGCCCAAATGTCAGGTACGATCTTCTACTCCGGCATCAACACTGAATATCCCGTCTTTAATGCTTCCGACACCATGACCTGGCAGCACGGCGCGCATACCTTGAACTATGGTGCATCGTGGTGGCGCGAGCAGGACCACTACTACAACCCCGCAGCAGGTTATCCAGAAGCCAACTTCGGTCTCGCAAGCGGAGACCCAGCCCAGGGTGCTTTCACCACCGGAACCGGAGGCACGCTCCCGGGCGCAAGTCCAGTTCAGCAATCTGAGGCCTGGGCTCTCTATGCGATCCTGGCAGGGCGGATGTCGGGAGTAGCTGCTGGTGGTGGCGGTTACCCGTTTGTCACCTCCGCGAACAATTATGTGCAAGAGGTTGGCAGGTACAACCTCGACGAGTTGATCGGAGGCAAGGGCCTCTTCTTCCAGGATTCCTACCGTATACGACCGAATTTGACGCTCAATTACGGGCTGCGTTGGGATTTCACCAATGCTGACAAAGATCTTTCCAAGCTATACCACTCGGCGAGTCCCGCTGCTATTTTCGGTCCTTCCGGGATTGGCAATCTTTTTAATCCCGGTTCTCTCACAACCGATCCGAATGGTCTGAATCCCACTCTCACGCAGAACCCCAGGCCTTACAATGCCTGGAACGTGGCTCCGGAGCCGGCATTTGGCTTTGCCTGGAACCCCATGGGCGCGAACCGATTTGTGGTGCGCGGTGGCTTCTCGCTGAGAAAAATTACTGAGCCTCAGCAATATGTTTGGAACCAAGCTTCCGATTTCGGTTCTTTCTATTATCAGTCGTTCTATCTCAATGCCAACACGACCGGGGTGCAGGGAACCTTCGCGCCCGGAAGCTTGTCGATTGGTGATTTCAATCCCAACGCTGCACCTACTCAGGCATTCTCACCCTACACGTACGGACTTTCGCCCAAGACTTTCCTGCCGAGCGAAGCGGCATCGGATTTCACGTTCCTGGGGGGCCCCGGACTGAATGGCATCAACCCCAACATTCAGCAGCCCTACACGGAATCGTGGAATCTTGGTGTTCAGCAGCAACTTGGGGAAGGCCGAGCGCTTGAACTGCGTTACGTCGGGAGTCGCTCGGAGCGCCAGTGGTTCAACATAAATCCAAACGAGATCAACATCTTCGGCACCACTCCTCAATTTCCGAACAGCTTCCTTACTCAGTTCAAAAATGCCCAGACCAACCTGGCGATCAACCAGGCGAATGGAGTAACATCCTTCGCGAATAATGGTTATGCGGGGCAAATCGCCATTCCGATTTTCGACGCCGCCTTTGCCGGAGAAACCTCGGGAGGACCAGGGATTCCTCTATCCGATTACGGCGCCTCTAATTTTATTACTCAGTTGCAGACGGGGCAGGCCGGAGCGATGGCCAGCACTTTGGCTAGTATTAACGGAACCGTGCCTTATTTCTGTAATCTAGTTGGTAGCTCTTTTCTCCCTTGTGCGAACAACGTGGGGGCAGGCACGTTCAATGCAGCCGGGGCAGGATACCCGATTAACTATTTCCAGGCCAATCCTTACGCACAAAACATCGGTTCAAGCTACACCGTGGCTGAGGGCTACTCGAATTACAATGCCCTGCAAGTTGATTTTCGTCAGCGGGCGTGGCACGGCCTGCAGTTTGACGCCAATTACACTTGGAGTCATACTCTCGGGGTCGCTACCCAAAACAACTGGCAAGGCCAAGGTGCAGTGTTTACGCTACGCGATATGCGGCTAAGCTACGGTCCGACTCTTTTTGACCTCCGCAATGTTGTACATATTAATGGCACCTACGATCTGCCATTCGGCAAGGGGAAGCAATTTGCCAATCGCGGCGGCGTGGTTGATCACGTGGTCGGCGGGTGGACTCTGGGAACAATATTCACTTTCCAGACCGGAGCCCCGTTCTTGCTGTTGGGCGGAAACAATACTTTTAACGACTATGGCGACGGCGGAATAGTTCTGAACGGCGTCACGGTATCGCAACTGCAAAACTCCGTTGGCAAGTACCCTATCCCGGGAACGACAAATGTAGCGTTCATCAATCCCAAGTACTTGCTCCCGACGGGCGAGGCTAACCCGACATATATCGCTCCCAACATCACACCGGGCACCTTCGGCCAACGAGTATGGCTGTACGGACCCCACAATACTTATGACGACGTCTCCATCACGAAGCACTTCCCACTCACTGAGTCGGTTCGTTTCAGCCTGCAGGCCGAGATGCTGAACGCCTTTAATCATCCAACCTTCGGGCCGGGTGCAACCAATGGGAACGTGAATTTTGGCTGGAACGCCATTCAAAGCTCCGCATTCGGGCTCGAAAGCGGCGGCCCACTCAACCCCTACGGAACTTCTCCGAATGGTGGAGCGCGCGAGATTGAACTGCGGGCGAACATCGAGTTCTGATAGCGATTGAGAGCCCGATCAACCTCGAGATGCATTCGCCGGTTGTGACAAAGGTCCTCGCCTCCGGCGGATGCATTTTTCAGTAGTAATGCTTGCCGCAATACTCGAAAACAGATGAGCCACAATCGTCGCCCCCAAATCATCGCGCTTGCGCTGCTGTTTCTCTCGCCACCTCTAGCGTTCGCGCAAGGCACGCTCGAGGACTACCAGCGGGCGGAACGTTTTCTTCCGGGGAACGTGCGGCATCTGGTTTACGTAGCGGATGTGACCCCACACTGGATCGAAAAGACCAACCGTTTCTGGTACCGCAAAGTTGGCTTGCAGGGAACTGAGTTTATCCTCGTCGATGCAGAGCAGAACACGAGTGGTCCAGCATTCGACCACGAGCGGCTGGCAGCGGGCCTTTCACGCGCTGCCAAGCAAGACTACTCAGCGTCAGCGTTGCCCTTTTCTGAAATTGAGTTTGTGGATAGCGGGAAGGCGATCCACTTTTCCGTGGGCGATGCGCAGTGGAACTGCATTTTTTCCACGTACGAATGTCAGCGGGACCAGCCGCCAACTCAGCCAGACGAAGTTGCTTCGCCGAATAAACGCTGGGCCGCATACGTCAAGGAACATAACTTGTACCTGAGGGATATTGTGACGGGTACGGTGCTGCAGTTGACAAACGACGGCGTGGCCGCTTGGGACTATGCGACCCCATTACCGTCGCTACGCGTGATGGTCGATCAAGGCACGGAGGATGTGAAGCAACCCGCAGCGGTATTTTGGTCGCCCGATTCCTTGAAACTGGTTACCTACCGCCTTGATTCCAGAAATTCAGGGCGCTTTACCAGTCTGCAATTCGTTCCCCCAGACCAGTTGCGGCCGCGCGCATTCACATACGTATATCCATTGCCGGGGGAAGTGCTGGCAAAAGCTGAGCCGATCATCTTCGACATTCAGTCGGGCAAAAGGATCGACGTGCAAGCTTCCATCGAGCTTCCTTTCCAGGACGGTCCTGGATTTGATTGGTTTCCCGACAGCAAGAGCTTCCACTACGACTACGACGAGCGCGGATTCAAGGCGAAGGAGTTGCGGATCGTCGACGCCGCTACCGGAGAGCAAAAGGTTTTGGTGCGCGAGCAATCGGATTCGCTGCTCGATCCCGGCGAAACCTTCTACAACTTTGTTGAGGCCACGGGAGAAATTCTCTGGTCCTCGGAGCGCGATGGCTGGAATCACCTCTACATCTACAACAAAACGGGGCAACTGGAGAATCAGTTGACTCAGGGCCCTTGGGTCGTGCGGCAAATAGAGCACGTCGATGAGAAGAACCGTCGAGTCTACTTTCTGGCTAATGGACGCGAGAAGGGCGAAGATCCCTATCAAACGCACCTGTACAGCGTTGGATTCGATGGAAAGGGATTGCAATTGCTCTCCCCGGAGAATGCTGACCATTCCGTCAGCGTCTCTCCGGATGGGGCATTCTTTGTCGATAGCTATTCCCGCCCAGAGCTGCCCGGGGAAGCCGTGCTGCGGCGCACCAAAGATGGCTCCGAAGTGCGAGTGTTAGAAAAGGCAGACGCCAGCGAACTCACGAAGACAGGATGGAAGTTTGCAGAGCCATTTCAGGGTAAGGCTGCGGATGGTACGACCGACCTCTACGGATTGATCTGGAAGCCATCGAATTTCGATCCAGCGAAGAAATATCCGATCGTTGAATTTGTCTACACAGGCCCACAGTCATTCTTTGTGCCCAAAAGTTTTGGCCGGACGTTGTGGCTGCAGTCGGTGGCGGAGCTGGGATTCGTGGTTGTGATGGTGGATGGTCGAGGCACTACCGGGCGTTCGCGGGCATTTCACCAATTTTCATACCGGAACCTGGGTGGGTCTTTCGGGGACCACGTAGCCATGATCAAGCAAATGGCCTTGCGCTACCCGTATATGGATGCAACGCGAGTCGGAATTTTCGGTACGTCAGCGGGAGGTTACGGCGCAGCTCACGCCATGCTGGCCTTCCCTGAATTCTATAAAGTTGGAGTCTCCACGTCCGGCGATCACGATGCGCGTCTGGATAAGGCGTGGTGGAATGAGGCTTACCAGGGATATCCCGTGCAAGACGACTATGCCGTCCAGTCGAATGTGACCATGGCAGGACGGCTTCAGGGACATCTACTGCTGGAGCATGGGGATATTGATGACAACGTCCATCCCGTAGAAACCATTCGCTTCGTAGATGCGCTTATGAAAGCGAATAAGAATTTCGACATGCTGTTTGTGCCCAACATGTTTCATGGAGAGAGCGGGGAACATGCGTTGTATCTGGTTAGGCGCCGGTGGGACTACTTCGTCCAGTATCTACTCGGGGTGACTCCGCCAGCCAACTTCGAGATCAAAGAAGACAAGGATTCGGCCGGCAACGGTCAGCGTCGACGGCGCTGACAAGTGATCAGCGCAAATCCAGGCAGGCAAGGAGGACACTTATGCGCCGGCGCGATTTTCTGCAAGGAATGGCGGTCACCGCAGCTGGTCTTGAGGTGCTGACCCGCAGCGGTACAGTATCCGCACAAGCCAGCCCTTCCGTTGTCCGGAAGCCTTTGCAAAAGGCTGCCAATGTTTCGCTTGAGGGCTATACGTCGGTGGCGGAATTCAAGAGTGGAGCGGATTCCTGGAAAGTCTACGAGGATCTGCGCACGCGTGAGGGATCTCTGACGTTTGTGTCGTCCTCCAGCGATGCGCGGATACTCACCAAAAGCGCCGAAGCGTCGATGCCGGAAGGCACTCCATACTTGGGGCTTGCGCTTAAGGAAATAAGCTTATCCTCACCCGACCTTCTTGCAGATCGTCTTCTGCAAGATGGCGATCCCGATCCGGAAACAGTAAAATCCGCGGCGCCGCCCATGGCGTCTGCGGATAAGAATCCGCGTACGTGGACCACTTTTGTCGGTACCAGGGAAGCATATGACGTCACTCCGGTGTACCGTAGCGGCAGCACGCGGACTTATCATCCGATCCAGTATTCTCCCGAACTGCGCGAAGCTCTAAAGCAGGGACATTTCTATGATGGTTTAGTTGGCGGTTGGATACCGGCTGTTCGAAAGGTGATTCCAATCTCGGATGGCGCCTACTGGGAAGTAATCTTGTTCGGTGACGTGGGCCCAAACAAAAACAAATACATCGTGCATACCTGGCACCGCACCGCCCGGGTAGAAGACGGGAAGATTATCAAAGTCGTATACGGCCACAGTTATCCGGCGTACCCGCCCGGACGAGAAGACCCGCAACCGGAAGAGTTCTACCGGGCCCTGCTGGCCTTTGCAGAATATTGGGACGCACAATTGCACGATTTCGCTCCAGCGTCGCTTCCGCAGGACGCGTGGGTCGACATGTCGAAGCACGCATTTGCGAAAGAGTTGATGACACGGCCCGGCGGCATATATCCCAAGTACGGCGCAGTTGACCGCGACTATGCCGGCTCGGAGTATGACGGTTTTCAGGACATCTTCACCAGCGCAATCTATACCAACATGGAGTGGGGCCGTCTTGAAACAACGCGGCTTTTTATCGACAACTACTTCACCGAATATGTGGATTCCAAAGGAGTGATCGACATGCGCGGTCCCGAGACCGCTCAGTTTGGCATGACACTTTCCCTGCTGGCGCGCTACTTCCACTACAGCGGCGACCGTGCGTTGATCTTGAAACACCGGGCAAAAATCGAAGCCACGGCGAAGTTGCTCGAAGACATGCACGACGAGAGTCTTCGCCTGCCGCCGGAGAATCCCGGCTATGGACTAATCTCCGGGTGGAGTGAATCGGATTCCTGCCTCAGCGAAAATCCGTCCTTATACTGGCGGCCTTATTATGCGAATAGTGCATTTGCAGCGCGAGGCTTCAAAGATATTGCCAAGGCGTGGAGGGAACTGGCTCGTATCAACTCCTCTCCGCGCATGGAGACGTTGGCAGAAGGTTGGCTCAAGCGCAGCCAGATGCTGCAAGAACGGACCATCGAAAGCATCGAGAAGAATATCTTGAGCGACAAGGTGCCACCCTATATTGGATTGTTTCCCGGCACATCGCTCATGTTTCGTGAGTCGCTGGAAAAAGAACGGCCGAGCCCGCAGCAATGGCCGCACCGTCCCTATGCCGAATTGCTGCAAGCGGACATTCTGCCTCCGCGCCTGGCAAACCAGGTGATCGATTGCATGCGAGCCTACGGAGCCACCACGCTTGGAGTCGTAGCCAACGTTGGACGTGCCCAGGAAGATGGCCGTGACATTCTTGGTTTTATCTCCTACGGGTATGCGCAGACGCTGCTGCGGTTGGACCGCATCGAGGAATTCTTGTTGTTTCTGTATTCCCATCGTTATCATGCGCACACACGGGGGAGTTGGACCGCGGGAGAAGTCACAGGCATTACCGGAGACTCGGGGACCTACTGCGTTCCAGCGCAACAGACCATCCCTCTGCTGGTTCGCTGGATGCTTGTGCTTGAGGATTCCGACGAAGACAGGCTGTACCTCGCAAAGGGCCTGCCGCGCGAATGGGTGGTTTCCGGAAGAGAAATCCGGATTGAACACGCTCCTACACGGTGGGGCAGAGTCAGCTTCAGTTTAGTAACGAAGCCGGGTTCAAAATCCATTGCCGGGCAAGTCGAACTGAGCGGAACCACAGCACCCCAAGAACTACATTTCAAGCTTCGGCTTCCGGCGCATGTCTCGCTGCGAACTGTGGTGGTAAACGGTCGGCCTGCCACTTTGGGAGGAGTTCACAAAGACACCGTCATGATCGATACGAAGAACCAGAGGAAGTTCGAAGTGATCGGTCAACTCGGCTGATAAATTACAGGGGTTTCTGCAACTTTGAACGCCCAGCGTGCTGATCCGCACTGAGCTGTGCCTCGCTTCGCTTTTTTTCCAGGGCTTCCTTCAGCGACTCCCCGGCGTATTGGATGTGCTGGCGTAGCAGTTTACAGGCGCGGACCAGGTCGCGTTGACGGCAAAACTCCAGAATCTGATGATGCTCTTCATTCGCGCGTTTGATTCCGTGAGTCAGGTATAGCTGCAGGCGAGTGTATCGTTCTCCGCTGTTGTTGACATTGCGAATGATTGCCATGAAGCGCGGCTGATTGGCCCGCGAGTAAAGGATTGAATGAAATTGCCAGTTGAGGCGTCCCCACGCGGAGACATGGTCGTCACGTCGAAGTTCATCTACGTAGTCGCGCAACACGGCGCCCGCTTCCGAAAAATCGTCTTCCGTCAGATTAGGAATTGAAAGCTTCAAAACCTCGGGCTCAAGCAAAGCACGAATTGAAAAGAGCTCTTCGACATCGTTGGCGGATAAGGCGGGTACAATTGCCCCGCGGTTAGGAACGATTGCGATCAGACCTTCGGCATCCAGTTGTCGCAAAGCTTCGCGAACCGGAATACGACTGACATGGTACTGATTCGCGATGGCATCCTGCCGGAGCTGAGCGCCCTCGGGAATTTCCCCTCGAATAATCTGGTCGCGCAGCTTATCGGCTACAGCCGAGGTGAGCGATTGGCGCTGAATCGCCGAGTCCGATACGGTTTCTAAGTCCATATTTCAAGCTTAAACACGAGACTTGAAGGCTTATTTCACTACCGTTCAGCCATTACTATATCGCATGTTGTATCCGGAGTGAGCCGGGCTAAGGCCAGCGCCACGTGGAATGTGCTCTTCCAGGTACCTCGCGCACACAGCACCTTAAACTTACTCTGCACTCTGAAAATCAGCCATCTCAGACTTCCGAAGACTGGGCAGTTTGCCTACGTCCCGCTCGCGCAATCAATGAGTAAATGGGTATCCCCAACAAGACGATGAGCAATCCCGGCCATGTGGTCGCTGGACGATAAGCGAACAGCACAAAGAGGATGGCACTGGCCGCGAGAATGTAAAAAGCGGGAATCACCGGATATCCGATCGTCCGGTACGGTCGAACTGCATTAGGCCGAATAATGCGAAGCCGGAATACTCCGGCTACTGTCAGCACATAAAAAATCAGCGCGGCGGAGATAACATACTCGAGCAGGTTGCTATACAGGTTTCCCCAAGCCTGCGTCGTGGGATCATAGGTGCGGGGCAACACCAGCAGGGCCGCCCAGAGCCCCTGCAACTGCAACGAGGAGGCGGGCACGTTTGCCGCGTTAAGTTTGCCGGCGAAGGGCAAGAAGAGCCGTTGGCGAGCCATAGCATAGTAGACGCGGGCTCCGGTTAAGGTCAGAGCATTGATCGTGCCGAAGGTCGAGATCATGATCGCGGCCGCCATGATGGAGGTCCCAGCGCCAGGGAAGATCGCTCGCAAGGTCGCAGTGCCGACGCGATCCGCCGGCGCATGCTGAATTGTTTCCAGCGGGAGTGTAACCAGATAAGCAACATTAGCGAGAATATAAAGCCCAATGACCACGCTTGCGCCAATCACCATGGCGAGCGTGACATTGCGCTCCGGACGCTTTACTTCGCCGGCGGCGAAGGCGATGTTGTGCCATGAATCGGCGGAAAAGAGCGCTCCAGTTTGACTTAAGCAGACGGCGACGAATAAACCGGACAGTGTTGCTGTGGTGAGTCCGCCTCCCAGGGCGCCAACCGCATGCGGATGCCAAGGATTGTCGAAATTTGCGTGCAGTGCGGCAGCGTTACGTCCAAGGAAAATGCCCAAAATAATCAACCCGCCCAGAGCGCAGGTCTTAGCCACGGTGAAGACATTCTGAACCAGCTTGCCGTAGCGGAGTCCGAGAGTATTACAGAAGGTGAGCAACGCGATTACGCCAATTGCCAGCAGTTGAGCGGTCGAAAGCGACACGGCGTAGTGATTCGACAAGCGAATGGGAGCGATTAGATACTTGTCTTCCGAGATCGAAGGCCAGAGCACTCCGGAAAATCGCGCGAAAGCAACCGCCACCGCTGCGATGGTGCCTGTCTCAATCACGGAGAATAAGGTCCAGCCGTATAAGAAGCCCCATAGGGGTGAATAAGCTTCGCGCAGGTAAATATACATGCCGCCAGCGTGGGGCATCATGCCGGAGAGTTCTCCGTAACACAGAGCACCAGCAATGGTGAGCGCGCCAGCTACGCCCCATGCCACCAGCAACCACCCCGCGCTTCCTATGTTACGAGCCATTTCCGCCGGGACAATAAAGATTCCTGACCCAATCATGGCCCCGATTACCAGCATGGTGGAGTCGAATAAAGTGAGGCCGCGCGCGAATTCTCTGTGTTGGGAAGCTTCAGGCTCTGACCCTTGTCGCGTGTCTTTTCCGATCAATTCCAGGTACCTTGGTGAGGCGGAATTTGGGTTTGACGATTGCATATTGTATCCATAAAATACGACAGGCGGCTACTTAAATCTCAGCGAGCATTGCATGGCCCGCTTGCTCTCGCATTCTGGTGTAGGGTTCGGAACGACCGAAAATGATTGATAGACAATGCCATAGGGTTCAGGTCATCGATTCCCATACCGGCGGGGAGCCAACACGCTTAGTGGTGCGGGGCGGACCTAATCTGGGCTCTGGGCCGCTTGCCGAGCGGCTGGAGTGCTTTCGCAGCGAACACGACGCTTTTCGCTCCGCCGTCGTGAATGAGCCGCGGGGTTCCGACGTAATGGTGGGCGCATTGCTGTCCGATCCCGTTAATCCCACATGTGCGGCCGGTGTGATCTTCTTTAATAATGTTGGCTATTTGGGCATGTGCGGTCACGGGACGATCGGCCTGATTGCCACCTTGGCATACATGAAGCGCATCGGACCCGGTGAGCACAAGGTAGAAACACCGGTGGGAACCGTCAGTGCAGTTCTGCACGAAGGCGGCGAGGTTACGGTTAATAACGTTGCAAGCTATCGCAGCGCCGCAAATGTCGCAGTCGACGTACCCGGTTTCGGCGAGGTCAAGGGAGATGTAGCTTGGGGCGGAAACTGGTTTTTCCTCGTGCGCAATCACGAAATGGAACTAACCCTCCGGAATGTTGACGAACTGACGGCTTTCACCTGGGCCATCCGGCAGGCTCTTCGTAACCAGGGCATCGCCGGTGCGGACGGCAAAGAGATTGACCACGTCGAGTTGTTTGGTCCATCGCAACTTCCGGGAGTCGACAGCAAGAATTTCGTGCTCTGTCCCGGCAAAGCTTACGATCGTTCGCCCTGTGGCACCGGCACCAGCGCCAAGCTGGCTTGCCTTTATGCCGATGGCAAGATCCGCGAAGGTGAAACGTGGAAACAGGAAAGCATTGTCGGCAGTGTGTTTGAGGGCAGTGTGAAGATACGGGATGGCAAAGTCTATCCGAGCATCATGGGATCGGCATTTGTAAATGCGGAGGCCGAACTGGTGCTGGATCCGCGGGACCCGTTGCGCATGGGAATTCGGGCATGAGCAAAGCAACAACCTATGACGTAGTGGTTGTGGGCGCCGGAATTGTGGGCGCGGCATGCGCCGACGAATTGGCGCACCGCGGCTTGCAGGTCGCGGTTGTGGACCGGGACATCGTCGGAAGCGGCGCAACCGCCGCCGGCATGGGCCACATCGTGGTGATGGACGATTCCGATGCGCAGTTCGCCTTGACCCGCTACTCCCAGCAGCTGTGGCAAGAATTGAGATCCACATTGCCGGATAACGTGGAATACGATCAGTGCGGCACGATCTGGGTGGCGGCTGACGAGGAAGAAATGGTCGAAGTTCGCCGCAAGCAGGACTACTACGGCAAGCGGAGAGTTCCCACGGAAGTGCTCGACGCGCGCGCCTTGCAAAGTCTCGAGCCCAATCTTCGATCGGACCTGGCCGGAGGTCTTCTCGTTCCGGAAGATGGTGTGCTGTATCCGCCGTGTGCCGCGCGCTTTTTGATGGACCGCGCGCAAGAACACGGCGCGAAGGTTCGCCTCGATGTTACTGTCGCGCAGATTGGCCAAGGACAGGTTGAGTTCACTGACGGCTCGAAGATCCTCGCGGAGGTCATAGTGAATGCGGCGGGAGCTTCTGCTCCAGAACTAACGCCGGGACTTGAAATTCAGAAGAGGAAGGGACATCTGGTCATCACCGACCGCTATCCGGGATTCGTGCGCCATCAATTGGTGGAGCTCGGCTATCTGAAGAGCGCTCACTCCCTAAGCGGAGATTCGGTGGCGTTTAATGTGCAGCCTCGCCGAACCGGCCAGATTCTTATCGGATCGTCGCGCCAATACGGTGCGGAGCATAAGGCTGTGGACAACTTCATGCTGGTGCGTATGCTGCAACGTGCGCAGGAATACATGCTGGGATTGGCTCAGATGTCGACCGTGCGAACCTGGACGGGATTTCGCGCCGCTACTCCCGACAAGCTTCCCCTGATTGGGCAATCAACCGGAGACAAGACCGTATTTTTGGCGACCGGGCATGAGGGTTTGGGAATTACCACATCGCTGGGCACGGCGCGCCTTCTCGCCGATCAGATCACCGGCAACAAATCGGAGATCCCCATCGAACCGTACTTGCCCTCGCGCACCTTGAAGGAGCATGTGCATGCCTAGTCAGGCCATGCTTAATCACGTCACGCTGACGGTCAACGGTGTGCCGGTTGTAGTTCAGGCGGCTTCGACGGTCGCGGTTGCCATGATGATTGCCGGACAAGCTTGCCGCACGTCAGTCAATGGCGAACCGCGCGGTCCCCTGTGTGGTATGGGAATTTGTTTTGAGTGTTGCGTGACCATCGACGGGAAAGTGCATTGCCGAAGTTGCCAAGTGTTGTGCGAACAAGGCATGGAAGTTAATACCGAGAAGTAAAAGATGATTCGGGAAGCGCAGCATCATTTCGACGTTCTCGTGGTCGGGGGAGGGCCCGCGGGCATGGCAGCCGCCGCTCGTGCGGCGGAGTATGGCATCCGCGTCGGGATCGTTGATGACAATTTCAGACTCGGCGGACAGATCTGGCGGGGTGAGTCGGAGGATAAAGATAAACGGAACACCGAGGCTTCGAAATGGGCTGAACGTTTGTCCACGGCAGGAGTTACCTCGTTGTGTGGACTCCGCGTGGTGCACCAGCCCGCAGCCGGTGTCTTATTGGCGGAAAACCTCGATGGCTTCTGCGAACTCACCTACGAGAAGCTTGTCCTCTCAACCGGGGCGAGGGAACGATTCCTGCCATTCCCGGGCTGGACGCTACCCAATGTGATGGGCGTGGGCGGCCTGCAAGCCATGGTCAAATGCGGCCTGCCGATTCGCGGCAAACGTGTGATTGTTGCCGGCACCGGCCCCTTGCTGCTGGCCGTTGCCGCCTACCTCCGTGAGCACGGCGCCGAGATACCGTTAATTAGCGAGCAGGCATCCCGCGGAAACTTAGCCCGGTTTGGCATAGAGCTGCTTGGCTGGCCGGCAAAGATTGTCCAAGGGATTCAGTTGAAACGATGTCTCGCAGGAATTCCATTTACGGCAAACAGTTGGCCTCTCGCCGCTCATGGCGAGCAGACTCTCAAAAGCGTAACCGTTTCGCGGGCTGGAAGAGTCGAAACTATCCCGTGTGATTACTTGGCCTGCGGTTTTCATCTTGTCCCCAACATCGAACTGCCATTGTTATTGGGGTGTGCAGTCGGCAACGGGTGCGTGCAGGTCGATGACTTTCAGAGAACGACAGCGGCATCGATTTTCTGCGCCGGTGAACCCACAAGTATCGGAGGCGTCGAACTGGCCTCGGTTGAAGGTCAGATCGCGGGCCTGGCTTCTGCCGGACGCACGGCCGAAGCGAGAGCGTTGTTCGGCGAGCGCCACAAGGCGCGCCGCTTTGCGCAGTTGCTCGATCGCACATTCCGCCTCCGCCCGGAGTTGAGGAGCCTGCCTTTGCCCGAGACCGTGGTTTGCCGGTGCGAGGACGTCTCTCATTCGCGTCTTCGTGAGCACACCTCATGGCACTCCGCCAAGTTGCATACGCGTTGTGGCATGGGGCCATGCCAGGGCCGCGTATGCGGACCCGCGCTGCAATTCCTTTTTAAGTGGAAGCCGGATTCGGTTCGGCCGCCGGTCTTCCCCGCTCGTGTTGAGACCTTAGCGGCCACGGCAGGTGAGTTGAACTGCAGCACAGCGAAAGGATAGGAGAACACTGATGAACTGGAAGGGCGTGATCCCTGCAATCACCACAGGATTTACCGAGGATCTTCGTGTCGATCACAGTTTCTTGACCAAGCATTGCCGTTGGCTTCTGGACAATGGTTGCTCGGGGATTGTCGCGCTCGGTTCATTGGGAGAGGGTGCGGCCTTGTCGTTTGACGAGAAGGCGGAGATTTTGCGTACCTGCGTCAGTGCGGTTCGCGGGCATGGGCCTGTTGTGGCCTCCATTTCGGCGCTCACGACATCTGAGGCGATTGCGCAGGCGAAGGCCGCCGCGGAGCTGGGCTGCGATGCTCTGATGGTGCTGCCACCCTACGTCTATCAGGGAAATTGGCGGGAAATGAAGGCCCATGTCGCTGCCGTCTTCGAGGCGACTCCGCTTTCCTGCATGCTGTACAACAATCCCGTCGCCTACGGAACCGATTTCCTTCCGGAACAAATCCGCGAATTGGCCGCGGAACATGAGAACTTCGAAGCCGTAAAGGAATCGAGCACGGATGCCAGGCGTGTATCTGCCATTCGCGCGCTCCTTGATCGCCGCTTGGAGATCTCTGTGGGCGTTGATGACGCAGTGCTGGAGGCGATCGGCGTAGGAGCAACGGGTTGGATTGCGGGTCTGGCCAACGCGTTCCCTCGGGAATCGGTTGACCTTTTCAACTGCGGTATCCATGGAGAAAGCGACAAAGCGTTTGCGATATATCGCTGGTTCTTGCCCTTGCTGCGTATGGACACGGTGCCGAACTTCGTTCAGCTGATCAAGCTTGTCCAAGCCGAGGTGGGGATGGGGAATCCCCGGGTGCGTCCGCCGCGCCTGGAGTTGGTAGGCGACGAACTGAAGCAGATGCAAAGGGTTATTCGTGACGCCCTGCGGTCAAAGCCGCAGTCCACCGGCAGCTACGCCTTACCAACCGTGAAATAGGCACTGAGAGAATGACAAGACTTTTTGGTCGATCACTAATCGGATTTCGTGAGGGCAGCGGCTCAGGGGAGCCGTCCTATGCCACGGATCCCACCAGCGGGCAACATCTGCAGCCGGGATTCGTTGCCGCAACCGCAGAAGAGGTAGAACTCGCCGTTCGTCTTGCGTCCGAAGCCTTTGCCGTCTATAGCCGCGTCTCGGGACCGCACCGCGGCGCATTTCTACGCAGGATCGCGGCAAACATAGAATCCATCGCGGCTGACATAGTCGAGCGCGCGCATCTGGAAACTGCTTTGCCGAAAGCGCGCTTGCAGGGTGAGACTGCGCGAACCTGCGCTCAGCTCCGACTGTTTGCGGCGGTAGCGGTGGAGGGATCCTGGGTGGACGCGCGTATTGACTGCGCCGACCCCGACCGTAAGCCTGCGGCCAAGCCGGACATTCGTTCCATGCTGCGCCCTCTAGGCCCGGTCGTCGTGTTTGGCGCGAGCAACTTCCCGCTGGCATTCTCGGTTGCTGGAGGAGACACAGCGTCCGCTCTCGCGTCTGGAAATCCTGTCATCGTGAAAGCGCATGCCGCGCACCCCGCTACAAGTGAACTCGTGGGACAGATGCTCCGAGAAAGTGTTCGGGAGTGCGGTCTGCCGGAGGGTGTTTTCTCGCTGCTGTTCGGCAGCGGCGCTCAGATTGGCACTGCGCTGATGAAGCATCCTTTAGTAAAAGCCGGCGGCTTTACAGGATCACGCGCTGCGGGCAGAACTTTAATGGATGTGGCGGCGGCGCGCCCTAATCCGATCCCGTTCTACGCAGAAATGAGCAGCACCAATCCCGTCTTCATTTTGCCGGGTGCGCTACGAGAACGCGGCGAAACAATTGCGGCCGGGCTGCACACTTCGTTCACTCTCGGCGCGGGCCAGTTCTGCACTAAGCCGGGAATGGTATTTCTTCCGCACGGCAACGAAGCTGCCTCGTTTACCGATAAATTGCGGCAACTGGTTGACGGCTCCGTGCCCTTCCATCTGCTGACCAGGAGTATTCATTCTTCTTATGATTCAGCGCTCGCCGGACGGAAAGCGGATGCTGCCGTCACGCTTGTTGCTGAAGCTCCGAAAGCCACGCAGAGCGCCGGTTTCGCCGTGGGTTCCGCGCTCTTTGAAACCGATGCAGCTACATTCCTAGACTCAGATCTGGATGGGGAAATCTTCGGTCCCACCACGCTTCTTGTTCGACATTCGAGCCGCGATCAGATTCTCGAGATCGCCCGCTCTCTCGAAGGCCATCTCACGGCAACGATTCATGGCACGGAACAGGATCTCCTTGATTTCTCCGATCTCATCGCGATTCTTGAGAACAAGGTCGGACGTCTCGTTTTTAACGGGTTTCCCACTGGAGTCGAGGTGTGCCATGCCATGGTACATGGAGGCCCGTATCCCTCGACCTCGGACGGTCGCTCTACATCCGTTGGAACACGGGCAATTTTCAGATTTACGCGGCCGGTTTGCTATCAGGGATTTCCCGACGAGGGTTTGCCACAGGAATTGAAAAACGAGAACCCGCTGGGAATCTGGCGCATGGTGGACGGACAAATGACTCAAAAAGCGATCTTACCTGCGCTCTCGATTCAAAAGTCTTGATTTGGTTCTTATTTACCAGCGCCGATTTTCTGTTCGTAGACTTTCTGGATCTCCCATGCGTTCATCGTCACATCCCAGGGAATTGTCATCATTTTGTATATTGTATATGGCTCTGCGATCCGAGGGTGGACACCGGAGCTTCCGGCGGAGCATCTAAAGCTCGAACTCTACCAGTCCATCTTCATTCTGGAACTGGCTTTCTCTCTACGCTGTTTTACCGCGCTCCTGCTCCCGGGATGGCCTCACACTGGCCGGTGGCCGCGGCAATGGCACTAACACGATCCCCTGGTGCAAATCGTGAACCAACGTCCAAACCTTCGCGCACCCGTCACACAGCCAGTATCGCTCCACGCGCCCGGGCTGTTGCCGCACCTGAGGAGAGGACGGTGGCGTCAGCTCTCCCGCCTGGGCCACACGCTCGGTCTCCACCAGAAACAACTTGCCTTGGCGCAGTCGAAGAAACGGTCTTGAGCATTCCGCATTCGCGCAGTGGCTAAGCATCCTACCCCTCCTCCGGACTGCTCTTTCAATCCCAGACCTGCACTCCTCAGCTTGCCCCTGAGACTCGCAAACAGCAGCCAGATTCCGCAACGCTTGCATGTGAGATGCCAGACCATGTGGAACCCTCCTTACCTCAATTCCTAGCATTTAGTGCCATTCTCTATTCTCAGGCTTCGTCCCCCGTGACGAATCAACGGCATTCATGACGAATTTCGTCTTCCGTGCCTTGCCTCCACACTGCCTCCTCGCTACCATTCCAGCAAACATGCCAAAACAAGTCCTCTTGTGCCCCCCTGCCTATTTCGACGTCGTCGACCAGAAAAATCCCTACATGTCTCGGAACTCCCCGGTCGATCACGCCAAGGCGCGACAGCAATGGCAGGCTCTTCATTCCGCTTTGGAACATGCTGGATGCCAGGTCGAGACCATCGCTCCCGCCCCAGGCCTCGAAGATATGGTCTTCGCCGCCAATCAAGTCTTTGTCGGGTTTCACGAAGGATTCGGCAAGTTCATCGTACCCAGCCGCATGGTGCACGCTTCACGCCAGCGTGAGATCCCTTACTATATCGACTGGTTCCTCCAGCACGGTTTCAAAGTCATCGAGGTTGATCTCGGCGCTGACCACCTTGAAGGCCATGGCGACCTCCTTTGGCACCCGGACTGGTCTCGCATCTATGCCGGCTACGGCTTTCGTTCGACCGAAGGCGGCGTCGAAAAGTTTCGCGGCGCTATGTCCAAACTGGATATCCCGGTCGTCCCCCTCCAACTGGTCGACCCCTACTGCTACCACCTCGATACCTGCTTCTGCCCGTTAAATGACCAGGCGGTGCTCATCTATCCCGCTGCCTACGCTCTCAAGTCGCTCGCTGCCCTGCGTCCATTCTGGAAGCGAATTCACCACCTCACCGCCGACGAAGCTCATAAATTCATGGGCAACGGGATCGTGGCCAACGGAAGCTACCTCACGCCGTACCTCACTCCGCACCTTGAGGCGATTCTGCGCCAGGAAGGCCTTGTCCCAGTGATCGTCGACACTTCCGAGTTCGAAAAATCCGGTGGCAGCCTGTTCTGCATGAAAGCGTTTCTGCCCTAACCACGTGCGTGCGCGCAGATTCTCCGTGGATCTCCTCCGGTTGCGGTGAAAACTCGGAAATACAAGCAGTAACGTGGAAGAGCGGCGCTTCAGCGCCGCGTAAAGTGTCCACAATCAAGGCGGGCTTCAGCCCCAGTGGTCGCCCTTTTGTCCAGGTCGATTTTTTCCGCAGGCTGTTGAGGCATGCCGTAAATGCCCCGTTATTAGAGTACCTCAGGCACTGAATGTCTAATTCGGTGCGCTCCGGAGGAAGATCTTTTCACGACACCGCGAACTGACGACAAGGGCGTAGAATGGTGCAGTTTTTGAAGTCAAAATGGAGATTCCTCCCAAAAGGAATCGGAAAGAGGCCGCTCAGGCCGCCACGAGTAGGAATCTGCAATGAAGGTTTCTGTCTTTATCGGCACCAGCCTCGACGGCTTCATCGCGCGGCCGAACGGCGCCCTCGACTTTCTCCCGGAGGGCGGCGGCGAACCGCACGGCTACAACGAGTTCATAGCCACCGTCGATGCCCTTGTGATCGGCCGCAATACCTTCGAGACGGTTCTGGCCTTTCCGGTTTGGCCCTATGGTGACAAGCGAGTAGTCGTCCTGAGCAGCCAACCCATCGACTTATCCGCGGTGCGCGGTGGTGTCGTAGAACAGATGGCCGGACCTCCGGCTGAGATCGTTGCGAAACTCGCTGCCAGTGGCGCTCACCACCTCTACGTCGACGGCGGGATCACAATTCAAAACTTCCTGCGCGCGGGCCTCATTGACCGTCTCACGATCACCCGTGTGCCTGTGCTCATTGGAGACGGAATTCCTCTCTTCGGCGCCCTGCCGCGAGATGTTCGGCTGCATCACGTAGCCACGCAGCACTATCCGAGCGGTTTGGTTAAGAGCGAGTACCAAATTGAGGCTTGACAGTAATCCTCAGTGAATCACCGCCCCCAGAACCGCCACCACCACACCCACCACGCTCAACACGATTCCCAAATGCCAGAAGATTCGCCGTCCGGAAAGCAGCGTGATCGAAGTAATCACCAGACCAATCTCCAAAAACACTTCGGCCAGGTCATACCGGTCGGCGCGACTTCTTTCCATGGCGACCTCGCCCTCCAGCTTGCGCGCATCATCCTGGATTTCTCCTTTCTCTTTCTTGTATCGCTCTCCTTCCTGCGCAGACCTTTCGCGGAACTTGGCCATGGCCCCAGCGTCGCTGCTGCCTACGACGGCAGCCAGATCGGCGAACAACTCATCCTCATGCTCGCGAATATTCTTGGCCTGGTAGTACGCCCACTGATCCGAGGACTTCGCCTGCAGCACAACTTCCTCCGTGTGCGCCCGATGCCCCAGCAGTGACACCACCGCTACGATTACCGCCAGCACCGCCATGGTCAACGACACCGCCGCCAGAGAGCGGTCCTCTCTGGCTTTTTCCGCATGCTCCCTTAATTCTTGAAGTTCGTCACTCATTGATCCCTCCAGTGCCGCTTTCGCAAGTCGTAACCCTCTATATTGCGGATAGACGATATTACGGATAGACGATTCCCTGAGCAACTGTATTTCAGATTTTCGATGAGCGCAAAGAGCGCCAGCGCCAAGAACTGGCAACTGGCAACTGTCTCACTCCCCCATTACCTTCACAATCACCCGCTTGTCGCGCTGCCCATCGAATTCCGCATAGAAGATTCGCTGCCACGTCCCCAAATCGAGTTTACCGGCAGTAATCGGCACGATCACCTCGTGGTGAATCAACAATGCCTTCAAGTGCGAGTCGCCATTGTCCTCGCCCGTTTCGTGATGCTTGTAGTTTTTGCGAAACGGAGCCAGATGCTCCAGCCACTGATCAATGTCCTCGATCAGTCCGCTTTCATTGTCGTTCACATAAACGCCCGCCGTAATGTGCATCGCCGAGACCAGCACCATCCCCTCTTTCACTTCGCTCTTGCGCACAATCTCCTCCACCTGAGGCGTCAGGTGCACATAGGCCCGATGCGTCTTGGTATGAAACTTTAGGTATTCGGTAAGAATTTTCATCACACACCCCTTTTCACGAAAGACATTACGGGAAATTCTACCGAGCCTGGACCCGAACCTTTGGACGAGCACTTCCGTTCGCAGACAATCCGCTGCCGCTGCTGCATACTCGAATCGTTGAGGAGGTTGCAGTGCTGTTCAGACTTGATTACTTGTCCTGCATACTTACGGTCGTCTCGACCATTCTGGTAGGAAAGCGCTGCTGGGCGGGCTGGATTCTGGCGGCCATCAATAGCGTAGTTGTCTGCCTGATCGGTTTCCGGACTTCGCAATTTGGATTCATTCCCGCCAATGTGTTCTGTATCGGTCTCTATGCGGTGAATCTTCGTTCCTGGCGCAAACCCCAGACTCGTTGAGCGGGGGCAAATCCCGGCGGCGCTCACCAACCTTCTTCAATCGGTTAGCGGCTTTTTCTCAAGCGGTCGCGTGAAAAACAGAATCCTCGCCGGCGTGGGGAGTAAACCTCCGGATTTTAGCCGCAAAGCGACGTAAGAATGCAGCCCACAGCTTGCCCTGAGCTTGCCGAAGGGGCACGAGCCGTGGGTAACGTGTGGAACAACAACAAGCCCCGCAGGGGCGAAAGAGCAGGTCTTGCGCACACTCTAGAAGCGCGTAGGAGCTGGCTCATTTTCCCTTTACCTTCTGCGCCAGTGCCCGGTCCCTGTCTCTGCGTCCTTTGCATGAACCTTAATTTTCTACTCCTTCGTCCTCTTCGTGGCCGCGGGCTTAATCTTTCTTCTTCGCCTCGTCCTCCCGGCCGCCAATCAGCGTCAAAGCATCCGCGGCATTGAAGGGGAATTGGCGCACCGACGATTGCCCAGTCGTGCTCAACGTGATGTCCACCCGGCGATCGCTTGCCAGAACGATCGTCTGCATATTTCTCAAAGCCCTTTCGCGCTCTTCCGGGCTGAGCTCAGGATCATTCTCGAGCGCATTCTTCACTGCGGCTTCGGTCAAAGCATGTCGAGCACCGACTGCCTTGGTCTCGAGGTTGGCCTCTGGAATGCCCTGTTCGACCAGGAAGCTCTTGACCCGCTCGGCACGGCGCTCGGAGAGCTTCTGATCGTATTCAGTGCGGCCCCGCGGGTCGGCGTGGCCTTCCAGCATCAAGTGCGCCTCTGGCTTACTTTCCAGATACTTCTTGAAGTCAGCCGCCAGCGCAATCAAAGTTTGCTGTTGGCTCTCCACCAGCCCCGCATTGGGATTTTCAACCGGTGGCATCGACGTCGCAAAATAAATGCTCTTCAAGGCGAGGCGAGCTTCCACCGCTTTGATCTCCGGACTTGGTAAAGGTGGAATTGCTGGCGGAGGTGGAATTACAGGTGGAGGCGGATTCTCCACCGTAACCTCGGTCGAAGCCTGTGCGTTCAGCCCCCGCGAGTCGGCGCAGGTAGCGGTTACAGTGATCGCTCCCGGCGACGCTCCGGCGGTGGTAAGTGTGGCCGAACTACCAGCGCCGGAAACGCTCCCGCCGGCCGACGTCCAGGAGATCGTAACCGGAACGCCGTCAGGGCTGGTGCAGTTGGCGGACAAATTCACCGTTCCGCCAGCCGGAACATTCATCAAGCTGGCCGAGATAGACGACAGAGTAGGTGGATTCTTCGGCGGCAGCGGCTTCACAATAAAGTCCGCCGTGCAGTTCGCTTCGTTGTTCTTCTTCTCTTTACCGTCGGTCACATGCGCGGCGACGGTGTAGCTGCCGGGGGCGGCGTCGGTGGTCTCGATCTGTGCGGTCGCGTCTTTGCCGATGACCTTGCCTCCTCCGTTGATCGGGTTCCAGACATAGCTGAGCGTGTGCTTGGGATTGAAGTTGCTGGTCTTGACGGTCGCCGTGACGGGTTCACCGACAATTACTTCACTCGGCTGCACCGAACACGTGGCAGCCGGCACCGGTCCAGTGCTGCCAAGATGTGGCCACTGATATACGGCAAACAACTCCCATTGAGGATTCGACTCGCTTTGCGCAAACGCACCGCTCGATCCGACCGATACCGCCAGAACAATCAACAAACCTGTAACTACACGGCCCTTATTTAGATTCGATCTGACCAGCATTTTGGCCTTCAAAGATTTCATTTGGCGGCTCTTACGGCAATGGAGCCTGGCTATGAGAGCTTCCAGTCCCGCAGGGAACTACACGAGAACCTTTTCGTTCGTGCCTCGCGGATGTTCTTCGCGACGGATATTGCGCTCCATCACGCCCTACCGCGTTGTCTCTTCAATCTCAGAAATCCAGTCGGGCCTCTTCAACACTTCCCGTGGCTTCGGGCCATCTGCTGCGCCCACGATTCCGTCCTGCTCCATCAGATCGATCAGATGCGCCGCGCGCCCGTACCCAATCCGCAGCCGCCGCTGCAGCAGGGAAGTGGACGCTTTCCCGAACTCAATCACCAGCTTCACCGCATCCTGATAAAGAGGATCGTCCTCAGAGTTGACTTCTGATCCCTCGGCCCCGCCCCTTACGGATTCGCGTTCGTCCTTCGGTGCTTCGAGGAACTGCTGCTGGTATTCCGCCGAACCTTGCGCCTTCCAGAACTCGACCACTGCCGCGATTTCTTTCTCGGTCACCAGCGGCGCATGTAAGCGATGCACCCGCGCTGATCCTGAAGGCAAATACAGCATGTCGCCCTTGCCCAGCAGCGCCTCCGCTCCGTTGGCGTCGAGAATGGTTCGCGAATCCACCTTGGTCGCAACCCGAAAAGAAATCCGCGCCGGAAAGTTCGCCTTGATCAGCCCTGTAATCACATCCACCGACGGACGCTGCGTCGCCAGCACCAGATGAATGCCCACGGCGCGCGCCATCTGTGCCAGCCGTGTGATCGACTCTTCCACGTTGCTCGAATCGAGCATCATGAGATCGGCCAATTCGTCGATGATGATCACGATGTAAGGAATCGGCTTGTCGTCAGACTCTTCCTCAAACAAGCTCGGCGTGCCGTTATCGAACAGCCGGTTGTATTGCTCGATATTGCGCACGCCCTTCGCCGCCAGCAGCTTCAGCCGCCGTTCCATCTCGCGCACCGCGTTGCGCAGCGCATTCGCCGCCAGTTTCGGCTCGGTGATGATCGGGGTATACAGATGTGGGACGCCTTCGTAGTTGCCCAGTTCCAGCCGCTTCGGATCCACCAGAATCAGCCGCACCTGATCCGGCGTCGCCTTGTACAAAATCGACATAATGAAGGCATTGATAGCCACGCTCTTGCCTGAGCCAGTGGATCCGGCAATCAGCAAGTGCGGCATGCCATTGAGATCCGCTGTGACGATGCGCCCATTAATGTCCTTGCCCATCGCCATCGTCAGCTTCGATTTCGAGCCCATGAACTCCTGCGACTCGATGTTCTCCCGCAACCAGATGATCTCGCGCTCGCGGTTCGGCACCTGAATGCCCACCGTCGATTTCCCGGCCATGCGCTCGATCAAAATACTTTCGGCCTTCAACGCTAAACAAAGATCGTCGGTAAGGTTGGTGATGCGGCTGTACTTGATTCCGGCGTCGGGCTTGAACTCGAACGTCGTGACCACGGGACCGGGATTGATCTGCGTGATCTGCCCATGAACCTCGAACTCGGCATATTTCTCGGTGAGCACCTGCGCCAGCAGTTTCAGTTCGTCGGCATCCACGCTCTGCTGCTCGTCAGGACGCTGCAGCAAACTGCTGGACGGCAGCTTGTATCCGCCTGCGATTCGCGGCATCGTCGTCTTTGCCTTGTGATCGCTGTCGCCACGTTGCGTCACTTCGGGATCGACCGCGGTTTCAACTGTGGCCAAAGACTCGGGCAGAATGCCGCCAGTTGAGTTCGACGGCCGCTCGGTGACTTCCGGCTCCAACATCCGCTCGATCCCGGTACGCCGCGCCTCGGGCGCAACTTTAGCCTGTGTGGCTGGCTCGGCAGTAGCAGGGCGGGAAGGAATCAACTGCGTCTTCACCAGCGGTTTCGAAATCCGCCGCTTATCTAATTCTTTCTGTTGTTGCCGCTTGGCGCGCTCCTCCTGCCAATCCAGATAGCGATTCCAGAGCGCGGTCACAAACGCAAACCGTGTCGGCGCCCAGAGCTGGAGCGACGAAAACGAGAACGCGGTTGAGAGATAGAGCGCGACCGCGAGCACACTGGCGCACACAATATACGCGCCAGCCAGGTTAAAGTAATGGATCAGCCCATCGCCCACAACTCTTCCCAGCAGACCTTCGATCGGAATCACGTTCATCCAACGCAAGTGTCCCGGCAACAGCGCCAGCAGCGCCGGAACGAACATGACGAGCCAAACTCCGCCCAAGCTCTTTGCGATCGGAGATTGAATCTTCCGCGACGCGAACCAGCGAACTCCTAACATGGCAGGGAAAATCGGCAGCAGAAACGCCCCCAAGCCGAAGAACTGTAGTGTCAGATCGGAGATGAGCGCTCCGACCACGCCAATCCAGTTGCGCGCCGCGTGGGTTCCAGTGAGAACAGAGGCGCTATTCAGCGAAGGATCGAGCGGAGAATAGGAAGCCAGCGCGAGGAAGAGGAGGAGCGCAGAGACGCATAACAGGAAACCAATCAGCTCATTGAGCCGCCGGTTGCCCGTGGGTACAAAGATGCTTGCCAGAAAACGCATGTGGGCCGTTATTCACACCGGATGCGAAACAGTCCAGTGCCGCAATCGGCCAGAGCGAAATCATTATTACAAGAACCGGGCCGCGCGGCAATGGAGGAATTGGGGAGGGGTATTGAGTTGGCTTCCCGGTCAAACGTGCGCCGATTATTCGGGAAGGACATGGCTTCAAGTTGCGGAAAAACTCAGGTTCGAGCAGGGTCGGGAAGGGCACGAATTCATTCGTGTCGTTTAAATCGGAAATGGCCGCGCTTCAGCGCCTGAGGTACGCTTCTCGGATAAGGGACTGGCCCGCGTTTTGCCCGAGCCATAGCAACCGAGGGTGCACCAAACGCCCACCCGTCATCGAGTCTAAAGACGAAAATTCTGGAATAGTGTTTCTACATCTCAAGGGCGTTACTCATCTTCGACAAATCAGCGCTCGAAAGCCTCAACCTCGATGAAGCCGCCGCCAGAAATTCACAGTCCATCCCTGTGACATCCAACCTTGTGCCGAGCCCGCAACTCACTCGATAATTGCCCAAGCAAGGGCAGTAAAATTCGGCGAAAACAAGAACGAGGCTCCCGGCCAGAATCGGGTCATAACTCCTTTGTTTCACGGATTTTGATATCTAAGTTCTTTAGACCTTAGGATTTACGGGGAATTTCGGTAGTGTCCTAACAGTGCTGTTAGGACACTACCGGAATTTCTTGCTAACCCGATGATTCCACGAAGAGCGCTGGGGTGGGGGTACCCCGTAACAAGAAGGTTAACATCGGTTAAACCGGACACCGACTGTGTGAATCGGCTGTCGGGCGGAGCCAGAATGCACCCTTTATTTCAAAAGCCTGGCTGTCGTCGTAGAGTCGTTGCCCGCCCTCAACCACTCCTCGAACGGCTCCGCGGATGGCCGCAGCCGTCCTGGATTCATGACGTTGTCAGGGTCGAGTCCGGCCTTAATCGCGGCTATGGCCACCACACCCAGTGGCGAGATGTCATCGGTGAGCCACGGCAGGTGTTCGGTGCCGACGGCGTGGTGGTGCGAGAGGGTGGCGCCGCAGTCGATGAACGATTGCTGGGCAGCTCGTTTGGCATGCAGGTACTGTTGCATCTCGTGCCCATCCTGCTGCCTGCAAGCGAAGGTCAGATAGAGGCTTGCCCCGCAGTGATAGGTATGGCTGATATGACATCCAACCCAGGGCTTTACGCCGCTCTCAAGGATCGCGGCGCGCAAGGCCGTTGTAGTCGTGCGATACAGAGGCACCAGGTTGCTCCAAACTGTGGAGGTTTCGCTCACATCGGAGGTGACACCACGATCTAAAAGAAAGTCACGAATGTGGGGAAAATCGTACTTGGTCGACTCGAAAGATTTTCCAGAACTGGGGCCCAGGTCCACCGCGCCGAAGCGACGGTAGATGGAGTTCACTTGGCTCTGTTGCCGGCTGACACTGCCGTAGCTACCGTCGAAGGTGGTGAGCATCAGGCAGGCCCGCGCGAAATCGAAACCCTTTACCCTGAGATAGCCCTTCATCAATTTGCTTGCCGCTTGCGAGAGTTGCGAAGACGGAGGTTTGAATGCCAAAGACAGCGCCGTCTTGTCGGGGTCGCTCAGGCGCAACATAGAAGGTACGCACTCTTTTCGCACGCATTCGTGCATGGCCTCGATGCCGGCCTCAAATTCAGGGAACAGATAGCCGTGAGTGCGATGCGAGTCTGGCCGGGGATGAACTCGCATGGTGGCTTCTGTAATCACTCCCAGCGTTCCCTCGCTGCCGATGCACAGATGATTGATGTCGATGCCGTTCGAGGACTTGGGCACCGTTCGCGTCGCCAGCACGCCGGCTGGTGTGACCATCCGCAGCGCAATCACCATATCCTCGATCTTGCCGTACTTGTCGCTCTGCATTCCAGCCGACCGCGTGGCGATCCAGCCGCCGAGAGTCGAGTGGAGAAACGAGTCTGGGAAATGGCCGAGCGTGAGGCCGTAGCCATTCAACTGCTCTTCGAGATCGGGACCAAAAGCGCCGGCCTCGATGCGCGCGGTAAGCGACTCTGCATCTACCGCCAGCACACGCCGCATGCGCCGCATATCCAGCGATACCGCCATTCGGCGGCTCTCGCTTCGTTCCAAACAACCGGCGATGTTCGAACCGCCTCCGAAGGGAATGATCACAACATCATGGCGTGCCGCTGTCCGCAACGTCATCAGCACATCATTCTCGTTTTCGGGATACACCACCAAGTCAGGAGCGCCTTCGGCCATGCCCCGCCGCATACGAAATAAATCCCGGAAGCCCTTGCCGTAGGCGTGGATCACGCGCTCCCGGCGGCTATCGCAGATCTGATCGGCGCGCATCCAGAGGCGAAGGTCAGCCAGGAACCCATCATGCCGAATTGCCTCCCGCAACTGCACAGCTTCGATTGGCAAGGGAGGCCTGGCTATCTCGTCTGCTTCCACCCCCAGTTGCGCTTTCGCATAGGGCCACGCCCCGGGGTGAGCGTCGGAGTCGAAGCCGACCTCTTCATCTCCCCATCCCCACCATTTCATATGCTTGGGCGTGTACATAGAGTTTCTCGGAAATGACTACGATATTCTATTGAGCCTGCGACTTTTGGTGTTCCTGTTGAGCCATGGCAGAGATGGAAGCTGCCGTTGGTTGTCTTTCCGTCAGTCCGGCCAAGCCTCCAGCGGAAGGTTTCTGGCTGAGTCCGCGGATGCGCTGTTCGAGCAATTCGACCGCCGCCTTCCGAAGCCCGCGCCCGAGCAGAGGATCGGAAGAATTCGATGCGAACCGAATCGGCTCCCCGAAGCGGACCGTGACGGCTCCCAGCCGCGGCATGAATTTTCCCTTTGCCAGAATATTACGAGCACCCTCAATGTAAGCGGGCACGACCGGTACCCCAAGCTCAACAGCGAAAAGCCCCGCACCCTTCTTGAATCTTTGGATCTCGCCGCTACAGGAGCGCGTGCCTTCAGGATAGAGGATCAGGTTGCCGCGCGTCCGCTGTAGAAACTCATCACACATTGCCAAACTTTGCCGCAGTGAATTGTGTTGCGCATGGCGATCGATTGGTATCACATTCATAAATCGAGAGACTACGAACCTCACCTTCCAAGAGTCAAAGAAATAATCTCTGGCACCCAGCATTACGAATGTCGAGAAAGGAAGGCCCGAAGCCGTCATCAGCACCGCACTATCGATATGGCTCGTATGGTTGCTGCAGATGATGAACGGGGGATGTGGAAGTTGATTGCGGCCTTCGACTGTGAGTGGACAATAACAGAAAAAAAACATCCTGCAGAAAGCTTGAAACATGACGCTGCCCGTTTTCGGCGCCGAGAACATATCCTCCGCTTTGCCTGGGCGAGTCATAAAACGTACGGCGTCGTACAGCTTCCTTTTCCGTCTCTACTGAAGATGCCAGATATACGCCAGGCCGATTACGACGATGCCGAACACGATGCGATACACGATGAACACCCGCAGACTATTGGACTGCAAATAGCGAATGAGCCATGCGATCGTGGCATAACCGACGATGGCGGAGACGACAATGCCAACCATGAACGGCGCGCGCATCCCGGCGGGCAGGCCTTCTTTGTGAAGCTCGTGCGCTTTCAGTAGTGCGGCGCCGGCGATGATCGGCGTCGAGAGCAGAAAGCTAAAGCGAACTGCGGCTTCGCGCGTCATGTTACGGAACAAACCTGCGGTGATGGTTGCGCCGGATCGTGAAACGCCCGGCATCAGAGCAAACGCTTGTGCCACGCCAATGACCAGCGCATCGGCGAAAGAAGTGCGCGTCAGGGGTTTCTCCAGGCTGCCGAATTTTTCTCCCAGCCACATGAGAACCGCAACTACGATCAACGCTGCCGCAATCAGGACCAGGTGTTCGCGGAAATAATCTTCGGCGGAGTGCTCGAGCAGCTTGCCCGCAATGGCTCCTGGAATCGTAGCCAGAGCCAGAAACCACAGGAGCATGCGTTCATCTTTCCGCTCCTGGAGGGTAAGGTTTGCGTCCGAGCCACCGGCTTCGGAGAAGCGGACAATTTTCCCTCCCAGCGCCGCGCGGATAATCTGAAACCACGTGCGGCGGAAATAGAAGAGGACGGAGAGCAAGGTTCCGAAGTGGAGCGCTACGTCGAAGGTAAGCTCATGGGCCGGAGAAAGCTCGTTCCAGCCTAATAACCGCCGCACAATAATGAGGTGTCCGGAACTGGAGACTGGGATGAATTCCGCCAGCCCCTGAATGATGGCAAGAACCACAGCTTGATAGATGGGCAAAGGTTAGTCCGTCGCGTTCCCGTAGGTTGGTATGCCCTGTTGAATGTAGAAGATCAGCCGCTGTGCGCGCAAGGCCCAATCGCTTTGCAGGTACTGGCTGATGATTCTCTGCGCCAGCGCGAGGGCGCGGTCTTTGGATTCGGCCGCTTTTTTCTGGTTGGGTTCTGTCGTGTAAATCTCAATGAGTGCCGAGCGGCGCCAGGCGGCGTCGTACAGAGCCTCCGGTGCGGCGGGGGACTGCGGATGCTCTTTGGCGTAGGTCTCGTAGAGGTCGGCTTCTTTGTCCGGGCATTTTGACATGCCTTCCCAATCACCGCAGAGTTTGTTCTCGACCAGGCGGAAGGCAGCGAGGTCAGCCCATTTGGTGCCGGGATACTTTTTGATGACCAGCTTCATCCACTCTTCCTTCATCTGGCCGCGCATGTAGGATTCGCGCTCGCGGGCGGAGGGGCGCGTCATAATGTCGGTGCGCTCGATCTGCCAGCGGATATCGGCGGCGCGGTAGAGCGCTTCAGCGGCAAGCGGTGAGGCGGGCATCAGATCATAGACGCGGTAATAGAGTCGCATCGCGTCCTGCGCGGCATCGCGACGGCCGCGGCGGCGGCTGGCTTGGTCTTCCGAGTCTGCGGCTTCGCCGAAGATGATGCGGTCACCGTCTTGAGTCGTACTGCTTACGAACGCTTTGCTGGGAACCCAGCCGGTGATGGTCTTACCCTCGGCTTCATCATCGGTTGCGCCTTCTTCACGGCTTGGCGCGATCAGAATGGCTTCCACGTGGACCCAGTCGCGGGTGGTATCGAGGATGATCAACTCGTGCCCGCGTTCGGCATCGCCCAACCTGGCCGTGTCCGCGCTTGGGCCGATGCGGATGGTTTCATCATGCACCAGGGTTCCGCGTTGGGCGTCGGCGAAGGCGAAATGAGTGAGGCCGAATGTGGCGAGAAAGAGAATGCTGGCAGCGAGGGTGGAGAGCCGCTGTTTCATAGGTTCTTGGATGCTGGTTATATGGTCAAGCTGAGGCTTCTATGGGAGATGGTCAAGGAGAATCGGGGTGGTTGTCAATGTTGGGCGCAAAACAAAACGCCCCAGACTCGGTTTGAGTCGTGGGACGTATGTTGATCAGCCCTCCCCCAAGTGCTGCTCAATTAGGAGCATAGGGTATGGCCCAGTTTTGGTAAATGGCACTCAAGTGCTATCCCCTAACACGAACGTGACATCTTCGGTCCGAGTGCGGATCGATGCGCCGGAAATTAATCCGCAGAGCGGTATCCACGGTGCAAGATCCTCAGAGCAAGCCGAGCCGGTTTCAAGCGGTGGCGAGGCCCCGTTTTTCTGGGGCGCCTTCAAAATGGGCTTCGATCTCTTCCAAGGTTTTCCCTTTCGTCTCCGGTAGGAAGAACGCGGCGGTGATGAAGTAGATGACGGTGCAGGCTGCGAAGCCGAAAAACATGGTTGAGTAACCGTACTTGCCGACGGTCGGTAGGAAGGTGGCGGCGATACCCGTGGAGACTGCCTGGTTAATCAGCAGGGCAATGCTCATGCCGTTCGAGCGGATACGGGTGGGCATCAGCTCCGAAAGTGCCAGCCACACGCAGACGCCGGGGCCAACGGCGTAGAACGCCATGAATATGAAAAGAGTGATGGCGACCCTCCATCCGCTGCGCTGGCTGGGCAAGGGAGTGATCAGGGCATTATCGATTTTAAGCGGAGCCTGGCGTGCGGCATCGAGATCGCCAAAGGGGTTGGAAAAAAACGCCAGCACTTTATTGGCGGGCACACAGCTTTCGCGGGTGATTTCGATGGGAGTCGCGGCCGTGTCGTCGGAACGCGCAGCCTTGGTTGCGGCGCGGAAATCTCCATAGGAATAGATGACGACTAAGGAAGTGGGGCGAGTCCCGACTCGCTGGGCAGCATCTCCGGCTGAGCTCAGCAGGGTTCCGGCTAGCTTTTGATCATAGGTGAGTGTGATCTTCTGGTCCGATGTGACCATCGACTGAACCGGGCTTCTGGAATCCACTCGCAAGCGTTCCGTCTGATGGAAGAGGAGGCCGGTGCAGACGAGCGACAGAATAATCCCGGCCGTTCCCAGCGACAGAAGAAATTTTCGTCCCTTGCGATCGACCAGCATGACACCGCCAATGGTCGTCAGGAAATTTACGATGGTGAAAATGACATAACCCCAATGGGCTTGAACATCGGAGAGGCCGCTCTGCAGAAGAATGTTGGTATTGTATCCGATGATGGAGTTGATGCCGGTGGCCTGGTTGCAGGCGAGAATCACGCAGGCGAGGACAAACGGGATTACGTATTTCCGGTGCAGGAGAGATTCTCTTATCTTGGTTCCGGTCGAGCTGATGGCCTTTTCTGCGGCGGCCGCTTGTTCCATTTCCGCGAGTTCGAGATCCGCTTGCTGGCTAGTGCGGGAACGAAGAAGCGCGGCGAGGGCAGCATCGCGTTTGCCACGGCGAAACAGCCAGCGTGGAGACTCCGCGACCATAAAGCTGCCGATCACGAACAGGAGGCCGGGTGGAAGCGAAACCCAGAAGATGCTGCGCCAAGCCGTGTCTTTGAAGGCGATGAGCCGGGCGGCATCGCCGAGTTTTGCCACCTCGTCGACGCGAATGCTGAAATACATGCCAACCATGGCAGCGGTCGTGATCCCGAGCGTAAGCAGCCACTGAAAAATGCCTGTGCCCTTGCCGCGACTCGACGCCGCCAGACACTCCGCCAGATAAAGCGGCACAACGACACCGATCAGGCCGGCGCTTATGCCTTGTAGCAGGCGGCCGAGGATCAACGGTTCATAACCATGCGAGAGCGCAATCAGCGGAATGCTGACCACGAACAGCACCCCGCTGAGAGTCATCAGGAGCTTGCGGCCCATCCAGTCTGCCAGCACGCCGGCGAATAGAGTTGAGATGACGCTGCCGAGTAGCACGGCGGCGACGACATTCGAAAGCTGGCTCGCATTGAGACCCGAAGTGGCTTCCAAGTACGGCAGAGCGCCTGCGATGATGCCGACATCCACTCCGTATAACAATCCCCCCAGTCCAGCTACCAGCAGGAGGAAGCGGTTGTAACCGGCTTTTTCGTTGTGCGCCACGGAGGCGATCCTTTCGCTGATCGAAGAAATGAAAAATTTGTTCCTCGCGAGAATACTACGGCAAGGCAACTGGCATGAATTCTTTCTCGGTGGCGGAGAACGTCGGCGCAGCAGCGGCACCTCCACAGAACTCCGCTAGCGGAGCTAATTGGCTCTCCAGACGCGTGCGGACGGCCTCGCCTGCCGAGGACTATAATGGTCTTATCATGACCACTCGCAATCTTGGATCGCCTTCTGTTTCTGAAATGTGTGCCCAGGTTAAACATCTTGGCTATGCGACCTCCGGACTGATTCGGCTTTATGGGGAGGAGTTTGAAGTGCTCTCCGATCCATTCCCGGAAGCCGATGGCATTGCGGTTCGCGTGAAAACGAAAAAGAACTCGATGATTCGGGTGCTGCAGCTTCCCGCTACAGTTCTTCAAAGTTTGAAAAGGCGAGCCATTAAAGCCGCCTGAGCGTCCGGTAAAGGGCATCCTCGCAGCACTTTGCGAGTGATGCGAAAACTATGATGCCTTGGATCGAAATTATTCATGCAAGGACGCGGGTGGTAACTTGACGCGAATCCTTGGGGCAGCCTAGTATTCTCACTAGCATGATCAGTTTCAGCAATCTTCGCCAGACTTGTATGTGTGCATGTTGTTGTTGTGCATGCGTGTGTTCTGGCGCAGGGAGGCTGCTGACTTAGAAGTTTCATAAGCATCATCAGCACTTATCACCCACCGCCAGAAAGCCTGGCGGTGGGTTTTTCTTTGGGCAAATCAACTTGAAGGAATCAGTTTATGGCAAGTAGTCCGACGGCAAGTCCAGTCAAAGAGACCAAAGCGCAGAAGGTCGAACGCCTGAAGCGAGCGATGAATCCCTGGGACGGTCTGGCCGAGATTCGGCGCTTTGCGCGCGAAGGCTTCGGCTCGATTCCAGCGGAGTGGATTGGTACGTATTTTCGATGGTGGGGCGTCTACACGCAGGGCGATGGAGTGGGAGTGGTTGGCGGCAAGGACGGGCAGGGAGTGGCATTGCCGTTCTTCATGTTGCGGATTCGAATTCCCAACGGCCTGTTGCGATCCGACCAGCTACGAGTCATCGCCGAGCTTAGCCGACGCTATGCCCGCGGGAGCGCCGATCTCACGGTGCGGCAAAACATTCAGTTGCACTGGATCACGATCGAGGATCTTCCGGAGGTGCTGGAACAGCTCTGGCGCGTCGGCCTGAACACGGCCGGCGCTTGCGGTGATGTTACTCGCAATATTACAGGCTGCCCGGTCGCAGGTGTGGATGCGGACGAGATCTGCGATGCTTCGTCGCTCGCGCTGGAAGCCGATCGGATGCTGGCGGGCAATGCCGAGTTCTACAACCTGCCGCGCAAGTTCAAGATTTCGATCACGGGATGCCGCGTCTGGTGCCCATACCCGGAGATCAACGACGTTGGCCTGACGGCAATCGAACGTGTGGTTCAGGGAAAGCCTGAGATTGGTTTTGGGTTGCGCGTGGGCGGCGGACTCTCTACCGAGCCTTACCTAGGCGCGCCACTAAATGCTTTCGTGCGCTGGAACCAGGTTTTACCCGTGATCAAGGGAGTCGCTGAGCTGTTTCGTGACTCTGATCAATTGCGCGAACACCGCGAGCGGGCGCGGCTGAAGTTTCTCTTCCTGCGGCATGGTTGGACGGCGCAGGATTTTCAAAACGAGCTGGAGCGGCGGATTGGGTTTCAACTCGATCCCGCCGAGCCCGAGCAGGCTCCGGCAGACGTATACCGCGATCACATCGGTATCCATGTGCAGAAACAACATGGCCTCTGCTATGTAGGAGCCACAGTTCTGCGGGGCAGGATCACGCCCGAACAAATGGATGCAGCAGCCAATTTGGCCGAGCGATTTGCGAGTGGCGAGTTGCGCACCACGAACATGCAGAATCTGCTGATCGTCAACGTGCCTCGATTGCAGGCGGACGAGTTGGCCAAAGAATTAGGCGCGATTGGGCTGCCGGTGAGTGGATCGCCGTTTGGGCGGGGAGCCATTGCGTGCAGTGGCACGGAGTTTTGCAAACTGGCGATTACGGAGACGAAAAGTTTCTCCCGCTGGCTGGTGGAGGAGTTGGAAGAGCGCTTGCCCGGTTTCGATCAGCACCTGAAGTTGCACGTTACCGGCTGCCCCAACAGTTGCGGACAACACTGGATCGCTGACATCGGAATCGAGGGCAAGAAGTTGAAGGTCAACGGGCAAATGGTGGATGCCTACTACTTTTGCCTGGGTGGGGCGCTCGGTCTGAATCAGACCATTGCCAGGCCGGTGGGTTATCGCTGCGTCGCGACTGAGGTTCCAGAAGCCATCGAGCGGCTTCTACGGCGGTATCTTGCCGATGGGCAGCCAAGTGAAAATCTCCGGCGCTTTTTTGCGCGGCACAGCGATACGGAGCTGCGTAACTTCCTGGCCGGAGAATTTGTAGAAGCGGTCGCCCGCGATCTGCCCGAGGGACGTGTGCCGAGTGGAATGGAAGGTTAATGCGATGAGCAGCTTGTTTCCAATGTTCTTGAAACTCGAAGGCAAGCGTTGCCTGGTGGTCGGGGCGGGCAAGGTTGGCGAGCCTAAGATCGGCAGCCTGATCGACACGGGTGCTCGCATCCACGTGATTGCTCTCGTGGCGAGCGAAGCGGTGCATGAGTGGGCGAACGCCGGGAAGATCACGCTCGAACTCCGCGTCTTTTCCGAGTCCGATCTCGAGGGAACATTTCTGGCCGTGGTAGCTACGGCGTCGCGCGCGCTGAACGGTTCCATTTATCGGGAAGCGCAGCGGCGTGGAGTTCTGTGCAATGTGGTAGATGTCCCGGAATATTGCGACTTTTACTATCCCGCGGTGGTGCGGCGCGGTGATCTGCAGATTGCAATTTCTACAAATGGGCAAAGTCCTTCTCTGTCGCAAAAGCTTCGCCAACAGCTGGAACGGCAGTTTGGTCCGGGATATGCCAGCTGGGTGGCGGAGCTAGGGGAGACGCGAAAGCTGGTACTGGCCAGCGATCTGGACCCGCAACGCAAGCGCGAATTGTTGCTTTCGCTGGCGAGCCGTGAGGCTCTGAAGGCGGCATTGGCGGAAGAGTCGGCGAAAAGAGTTACCGAGGGAGTTACCCAGAACGACAGGAGGATAACGGTATGAGCGGCAAGGTGTATTTGGTCGGCGCGGGGCCGGGTGATCCGGAGTTGCTAACGGTGAAGGCTCTGCGGTTGCTTCGGACCGCCGACGTGGTGCTTCACGACGACCTGGTCGCGCCCGAGATATTGGAGCTGATTCCGCCAACCATCCAAGTCCAGAATGTGGGCAAGCGTTGCGGCAGCAAGACCATGCGGCAGGAGGAGATCAATTTTCTGCTGGTGACGCGGGCTGCTTCGGGACTGCAGGTGGTGCGGCTGAAGAGCGGAGACCCGCTGATTTTCGGCCGGGCCGGGGAAGAGATCGAGGCGCTGCGGCGAGCAAACATTGAATATGAAATTGTTCCCGGTATCACCTCAGCGCTGGGAGCCGCGGCAGCAGCTGGAATTCCGCTGACGCATCGGAAAGCGTCCTCCACTCTTGTGCTGACAGCCGGTCATCGTGCTTCCGAGAGTTCCGATTCGGACTGGAGCAGGTTCGCTGGAGGCGAATCGACGCTGGTTGTCTACATGCCGGGGCACAACTATGCCGAGATTTCCAGCAGGCTCAAAGCCGCTAGATTCGCGGGAGAAACGCCTTGCGCAATTATTTCCCGGGCGACAACTCCCGAGCAGCGGATCTACCGCACGACGGTTTCGAATCTCGATCGGGCGCCGAAGCTTGCGTCTCCGACGCTGCTGATTGTCGGTGATGTGGTCAGGTTCGCCGATTGCAATTTAGTTGAGGAAGCGGCGAGCCTCCCTGCGTTGGAACAGGATTTGCGCAAAGCGCCACTGCAAGTTTGAGATCGGATGAGGAGCCTTTGGCATGAAAGAAGAAGTTAGAGAATTGCAGATCGCCGCGGAATCGTGGAGCACCGAGCGGGTCCTCGCATGGTCGTTCGAGACTTTCGGAGAGGCAGTGGCGATCTCCTCTGCTTTTGGCGCTGAGGGTATGGTGCTGATCGACATTGCTTCCCGCGTGCGCCAGAACTTTCGCCTCTTTACCCTGGATACCGAATTCCTGTTTCCCGAGACCTATAACCTGATGGACCAGGTGGAACAAAAGTATGGCATCGTGATTGAAAGGGTTCTTCCGCTCGCTTCGCCGGAGGAGCAAGAGCGGGTTCATGGTTCGGCTCTGTGGCAGAGAAATCCCGATCAGTGCTGCAATCTGCGGAAGGTAGAGCCGCTGCGGCGTAAACTGGGTGAGTTGCAAGCGTGGATCACGAGCATCCGCCGCGATCAGACTGCGGCTCGGGCGAGCGCTGGCAAGATCGAGTGGGACGAAAAATTTGGCCTGGTGAAGATCAATCCGGTCGCCGACTGGACCTCAAAGCAGGTGTGGCAATACATCCGTGAGCATGACGTGCCCTACAACACGCTGCATGAGCGTAACTACCCCAGCATCGGCTGCACGCATTGCACCCGCGCCGTGCAGCCAGGTGAAGACCCAAGGGCAGGGCGATGGTCGGGGTCATCGAAGACCGAGTGCGGACTGCACATTATTCAGCCGCAGCCCCAGGTGGTGACCAATCCGCCGGAAGCGGATGCATGAGGAATATCTTACGAGTGCGCCTGAGCTTCCGTCTTCTTAACGTAACTTGAGAGCTGCCGCGACACCGCGATAAAGGCTTTGTTGGCGACGGAGAGAGTGCGGTCGCGCCGGTAGGCAAGGCCCAGTTCGCGCCATAGTTCGGCGCCTTCCAACTCAATCAGTTTTACCCGGCCCGCGGCCACTTCATCGCGCGCAAAGGACGCGCTGATGAGCGAGACACCAAGATCGGCTGCGACGAAACTCTTGATCATCCCGATGCTGGGTAATTCCATTCGGACTTTAAGTTCGGTGTTGTACTCGCGGAAAAGTTTATCCAGCAGCCGGCGCGTATGTCCGGTTTTGGGCAGAAGCAGAGGATACTTCACGAGTTCGCTGACGGGAGCCGATTTCAGCTTGGCCAGCGGGTTCTGGGGACTCACCATCAACATCAATCGGTCGCGGAAGATGGGTTGAATCTTCAGGCTGGGAGACTGGACCGGCAGGCTGAGGATGCCCACATCGAGAGAGCCATTCTCCAGTTTTTCGACGATCTTGTAGGTAAAATTGCGATAGATGCTGATTTGCACGTCGGGATAGCGGTGGCAGTACTCGGCAAAAACTTCCGGTAAAACATAGAGGCAGGTGGCTTCGTTGGCGCCCACCATGAGGGTGCCACGCGGAGTGTGGCCATGGTCGGCGACGGCCACCAGCGATTCGTCCCGCAAACTCTTCAAGCGCAGCGCATATTCGTAGAAGATTTGACCGGCCGGTGTGAGCTTGACGGTTTTGCCCGAGCGGTCCAGAAGGCGGTCGCCGTATTCCTGCTCCAGTTGGCGGATCTGTGCGCTGACCGCCGACTGAGAGCGAAAGACTTTCTCTCCGGCGCGAGAGAAGCTGCGTTGCCGGGCAACCTCGAGGAATGTAATGAGCTGATCGAAGTCCATGGGTTAGTCGAAGATTATAACTGAACGCCTCACTTGTGTAGTGCGCTAAACACGTCAGTTTGCCTTGCCACACCGCATTCTGATAAGGTGCGCGGCAGCGGGTTGCGCTGATTCATGTCCATCTCCTGCCCCGAATGTGCCGTATCCATGCCCGATACCGCTGCCTTTTGTCCGGGCTGTGGGCGCGCCATGCGCTCGCCGGAGCACGTTCGAGGAACCGTAGGAGCGCTGCCTGAGACGGTAGCCGGAGCTTTGGCCTATTGCGTCCTCCCGGCCATTTTTTTTCTCCTCGTTGAGCCCTACAATAAAGACCGCTTCGTGCGTTTTCATTCCTTCCAATGCTTCGGGGTATGCCTGGCTGCCGTGGTGATTGGGGCGGGGCTGCGGGTTGCAGGCTTCGTGCTGTTTTTCATTCCGCAGGTAGGCCGCTTGTTCTTCCTGCTGGTTTCCGTGCTGGTCGGCCTGGCGTTTTTCATAGTTTGGGCGGTGCTTATCGTAAAAGCGCTGCAGGGCGAGATGTTCAAGCTCCCGTTGGTGGGCGACTTTGCGGAACGGCAAACGGTTCCGGGCTAAAACCCGGGAATGTGCCGCCTAAATCGTCGATTGATTCGGATTCCGCTTTCTGGTACCTTTCCGCAACGTCGCTCGGGAGAGAACTCGCGCGGCCGGCGTGAAATCGGAGATGTTCGACTAAGAAATCGAGGAAACTCCAATGGCGTTTTGCAATCAGTGTGGGGCACAGATTGCCGATGGCACGACCACGTGCGCGGCTTGCAGCGGCCGGCCCGCAGTCGCAGTCGCCAGTACGGGGGCGGGGCTCGCTGACAATGTGGCGGGAATGCTGGCTTACGTGACCATCATCCCGGCCATCGTCTTTCTTGTAGTGGAACCCTACAACAAGAGCCGGTTCATCCGGTTCCACTCGTTCCAGTCCATCTTTTTTGCCGTCGCTTGGACCGCTCTGTGGATCGTGCTGAACATTGTGGCTCATATCCCACTACTAGGCTTTCTTACGATTCTGATTTGGCCGCTGGTCGGGCTGGCAGGTCTGGTGATTTGGATCATCCTGCTGCTGAAGGCGAACCAGGGCCTGATGTTCAAGCTGCCTGTGATTGGCGACCTGGCGGAGAAACAGGCGGGATAAGTCTGTGAGCTGTCGGTGGAGAACCGAAACTGCTCGGACTGCGTGGAAGCAAGACGGCCCCGTACTTCCGAGCGCCAGGCGTAGGGCTGTCCGAATGAATTCGAACCTATGGCCCTTGACTTTCTTCCTCTAAGCTGTCAATCCTATTAGCTTTTACCCTGTCCTCCGAAATGCACCCTGTGTGGTCCCTCGGGCGACAGAAATTTTTGGCAAACTGGGGAATTCATTGAAAGTCAGAGTCTTCTACCACGACAAGTGCTTTGACGGAGCCTGCTCCGCCGCACTCTTCTCCCGTTTTTACCGCGAACGCATCCGCGGGGATGCGGAGTTTATTTTTTCCGGCCTGCTGCATCGCGCCGGAGCGCTCTTTAACGAGTCTGATTTCGATGGAGACGAAAACGCCATCGTCGACTTCAAGTACTCCAGTTCCCCAAAGATTACCTGGTGGTTCGACCATCATGAGAGTGCATTTCTCTCCGCTGCGGACGCCGCGCACTTTGAACGCGATCAGAGCAATCAAAAGTTCTATGATCCGGCCTTCAAGTCGTGTACTAGTTTCATTGCGATGATCGCACAGCAGCGTTTTGGATTCGATCCCGCTCCCGTAGCTGATCTTGTGCACTGGACCGACGTGATTGACGGCGCTCTGTACACGGATGCGAAGACGGCCGTGGAGATGCAAGCGCCGGCTATGAAGCTGACCATGGTGATTGAATCTGCACCGGATCAGCGGTTCGTCCCGAACCTGATTCCTCTGCTGGCCGTCAAGCCTTTGGCTGCAATTCTGGAAGAGCCTTTTGTGGCTCCTCTGTTGCCCCCGCTTCTGAAGCGCCATGAAATTTCAATCGAGATACTTCGGCAACGCTCCGAGTGCCGAGACGGAACGATTTTTTTTGACATCACGGATCAAGATCTCGAGGGTTACAACAAATTCGTTCCTTACTATCTGCATCCCGAATCGATCTATAGTGTGGGGTTGAGCAAGAGCAGCTTTCGCGTGAAGGTTTCGGTGGGGTCGAACCCATGGGCACCGGTAGAGCCAGCGGTCAATCTGGCCAAGATTTGTGAACGCTACGGCGGAGGAGGCCACGCGCGCGTGGGGGCGATTTCGTTCAATGTAAATCAGCATGCGGCGGCGATTAAGGCCTCCCGGGAAATCGTGAACGAACTCCGCGCCGCGGTGCGCACACAAAAGAGTTAAGAGCCATCAGGAAAGCATAGCTGCGGAGTAAGAGCGGGTTGGCCGTGATATTCTGATCGCTAGTTGCGCCGCTACATGCTCTCGCCTGCCAGGAAAATCGTTTTTCATCCCGCGCGGAGAGATCTGCTGCGGGTGGTTGCCACCTTCGAATTTGCCAAAGGCATCCTCGTTTTATTGATCGGCCTGAGCGCCCTCCTGCTCGTACGCAAGGATGCGTGGGTGGTTGCCGAGAGCCTGCTGGCGCTGTTGCATATCAATACTGACCGGCACTCGGCGCAACTTTTCCTTGATTTTGCCGACCGCCTGACCGAGGCCCGCCTGTGGACGGCGGCGCGGCTGGCATTTACCTATTCCGTCTTGCGGTTTGCCGAGGCCTACGGACTGTGGAAGGGAAGGACGTGGGCGGAATGGGTTGCCTTTCTGTCCGGAACCCTGCTTCTGCCGCTTGAAATCCGGGGGCTTATGCGTGGCATCACCGTGCTTCGCTCCACGATTTTTCTGGGTAATCTCGCAATCGTTTTCTACATGCTACATCTGTTGCGTGCGGGCCACCGTCTTCGGTCCGGTCTTTCGCAGGTTGACGGCGAAACCGGCGCCGGCCACGGAAAGTAGGCTCATCGCTGTGCCGCAGGAGATTCCTGGATTGAATCCGGGGCTATGGTACAGCAGGACTAATGGGATCGCCCCCACGGCATAACGCCCAGCAGGTAGCGACGCCGACTACGACGATTCCAAGTACCCTGGCCCCGGTGCTGTTCAGGAGCGCTCCAGTTGCGTCTATTCCGTCTAAAGGCTTGATCGCCGCCCCGCACCGTTCGTCTCGAGTGGCCTGCTCGCCTTCCCGTACGATGACATCAGACGATGCTGCCGCTTGTTTTGACTTTCGCAGGACTGCGCCCTGGTAGTGGATCCTGACGTCGTTCTTATAAGCGACCACTTTCACCTTGCCGTCGACGTCAGTCACATCGTACTGGGTCCGGTCCTGCGTTATGGGAATCACGGTGATGCAGTTCACGCGTACTTTCATTCCCCGCGCAGTGTTCAGTTGCAGGCTGCCATGGTCGAGGACAAGTTCGTCGCCCTCGAATTGCACAATGGTCTCGGGCTGCACGATGACAGTGGATCCCTCAGCATCGATTTTCGCGTTGTGGTCCTGCGGCGTCTGTATGAGCGCGTCCGGGAAAATTGCGGATGATTCAGGCGCCGGACTGCCATTCAGCCAGGTTCCTCCATTGCTGTATAGCAGGGCACGGCCATTGTCCTGACCCACGAGCGATGCCGGCACAATGACCATCATCACGCCGCAAACGAGTTTGCGCCATTCGAGCAAACAGAATCCCGCCTTTTTTCTCCGCACCAACTGCTTGTGCAAGGATAGCTTGCGCAGTTGCCTTCGGGTATTGGCTTGCGTGATAACCGCATGTGATGACCGCAAAGGGGGGGAGACCTGCGGCCGACGGGGTGGCTAGGCGCGGGCGAAGTCGATGTAGCCGTGCTGGACATCGGTGCGAATCAGTTTTACGCGGAGTTTGTCCCCGACGTCGGCGCCTTGTCCGCCTTGCACCAGTAATCCCTCGACGTGGGGTTGTTGGATGCGAACAAAAGTTCCCTTGGGAGTCGCTCCGGTAACGATTGCATCGAAAGTGGCGCCGATGCGGTTCTGCATTGCGACGGCAGCAAGCCGCTTGGACATTTCGCGTTCAACCTTGCGCTCAGCGTCTCCTTTTGCGGTGCAATTGGCGGCGATCGCCGAGAGTTCGTCATCCGAGTAAGGATTGGGCTGGCCGGCGAGCATGGCCTTGATCAGCCGCTGGGTCACGATGTCGGGAAAGCGGCGGTTGGGGGCGGTGGAGTGAGTGTAGTCCTGCACCGCGAGGGCGAAATGCCCGGCAGAAGGATCGCCGGGCCGCTCCAGGACATATTCTCCAGGGCCTAGCAACTTGATCACGGTGAGGGAAAGGTCGGCGAAATGATCCGGGTCGGCTGCTTTGCGCCTCACCAGAAGCTCGTTGAGCGCCTTGGAATCCGGTTCCGCGGGGAGCTTTTCGCCGTGCTCCGCCGCGAGTTGGACGATGCGATCCCAACGCTCCGGCTGTTTCACAACGCGGCGCAGGGATGAAACTTTCTCGAGCATCCGCGCCACTACGCCGTTGGCCGCAATCATGAAGTCTTCGATCAACTCGGTGGCGTAATTTTTCTGCTGCTGCACCACATCGACCACTTGCTCATTCAGCACGAGGGGAGAGACTTCATCGGTTTGGAGGGTAAGCGCTCCAGCTTCAAGCCGATGATTTTTCAGCTTCTGCGCAACTTCACTCTGCAAACGCAGTTGCGCCTGCAGATCGGCGGAAGCCGCCACCTTGGCCGGCGCCGCCGCCGCGCCCTCGAGCCATGCGCCCACTGAGTTGTATTGGAGTTGGGCGTGGTTGCGAACCAGCGCGCGATAGACGTGGCTGGATGTGACGTTGCCGTCGGCGTCAACCACGAATTCAGTGACCACGCTCAAGCAGTCCTGCTTTTCCAGCAGGGAAGTCTTGCCCGTGGAAAGCTCTTCCGGGAGCATGGGAAAGACTCGGACTCCGGTGTAGACCGTCGTCGTTTCCCTGGCGGCGTGTTGGTCGATGGCGCTCTGTTTATGCACGAAAGCATCTACATCGGCGATTCCAACCTGAATTTTCACATTGCTGTTAGGCAATCGTTCCGCAACTTCGATTTGATCGAGATCGCGTGAGGTGTCATTGTCAATCGAAGACCAGAGAAGATTCCGCAGGTCGCGCACGTCTTTTCCGAAAGCTATTTGTGGAGGGTGAGCGCGCAAGTCCGCCAGTTGCTGCTGGACGGCGGGCGGGAAGTCGGGCTCGAATCCGTGTTGCCGCATGATTTCTTTTGCGGTGGCTTGCAGATCGATATGAGAAGAGCTGGCATTGGGCATGAATTTCTCGTCAGGATAAGAAAGTAAATAAGGGCTTTTTCACCACGGAGGCACAGAGACACGGAGGAAATTTCTTGGATCTCTTAATTGTTCCTGCTTCTTGCCTTTGTTTTCTCTGTGTCTCCGTGCCTCCGTGGTGAAAAATTTAGGAAACTCGACTACTCGGTGACCACCGCCTTCACCAGATTTCGCGGGCGGTCCACGTTGTATCCTTTCTTAGTCGCCACATGATAGGCGAACAGCTGCAACGGAATCACTTCAACGATGGGCAGCAGCAGTTCGGGAGCGGCGGGAACGAAGAATACGTCGTCAGTGATGCTGGTGATTTCCTTGTCGCCCTCAGTGGCGACCGTTACCAGCCGGCCGTGCCTCGATCGAACTTCCTTCATGACATCAAGGGTACGGCGGTAGCGCAACACGGAATCGGGATCGTGGTGATCGCAGGTGGCCAGCACCACAACTGGAAGTTTCTCGTCGACCAGCGCGTTCGGTCCATGTTTCAGCTCTCCCGCGGGATAGCCTTCCGCATGCGCATAGGAAATTTCCTTAAGCTTGAGCGCGCCTTCGCGCGCAATCGCGTAATGGACGCCTCGTCCCAGGTATAAGAACTTTTCCGCCTGAAACTGCTTTTGCGCAAATTGTTCGGCGAGTTCGTCCCAAACGCGGAGATTGTTTTCGATGGCATCGGGTAGTTGCAGCAGCCGCTGCAGATAGGACCGCGTGACCTCCGTGGTCATGCGGCCTCGCTTGCGCGCCAGGAACAATGCCATCAGATAGAGAACGGTGACCTGAGTGGTAAAGCTCTTGGTCGCGGGCACTGCAAGTTCCGGGCCGGCTCCCGTGATCAAAGCTGCACTGGCTTCGCGGGGAATCGTAGCCTCGGCGACATTGGAGACCGCGATGGTCTTGACGCCGCGGGTCAGCGCCTCGCGCTGCGCCGCAATGGTATCGGCCGTCTCGCCGGATTGCGTGACCACCATCACAATGGGATCCACCGCAGCATGCGTGGAGCGATAGCAGTATTCGCTGGCGTACTCCACATCCACGGCGACGCCGGAAAGATCTTCGATCATAATTTCGCCGGCCAGGCCCGCATGGCGGCTTGATCCGCTGGCGGCGATGATCAGCTTCTCAAAAGTGAGCAGAGCGCTCTCAATGGCGTGCAGCTCGCCGGGAAAAAGAATGTCGTTCTTCAGGTGTTGCTCGACGGTTTTCGCGATGGCCTGGGGTTGTTCGTAAATTTCCCGGCGCATCGCGTGGGAAAAGCCATTACTTGCGGTGTTGGCGTTGGTTGGATTCATGATCGACTGCGGCGAGAGTAAATCATTTGCATCGCCTCGGGCAAACTGGTATTGGATGTTCAGTCGGCTTCGATCTGGATGGACGCCTAATGGGCTTCAGAACCAAGTTGTTCGGCAGATCGATCCTCAAATTGACATGAGATAATGGGCTACTCGCACCGGCCCCGTAGCTCAGTTGGATAGAGCAGCGGTTTCCTAAA